>ERZ808049.155-NODE-155-length-61612-cov-11.669278_pt1 | contig 61612 bp, 48 predicted proteins | sample MGYA00380198_ERZ808049 | MGnify/ENA primary metagenome ERZ808049 (study PRJEB31490, sample SAMN06133414) | mouse gut metagenome | isolation source: Z2_2 | host: mice | place: China: Chengdu | collected 2015-05 ...
GGCGAAATCGGTAGACGCAGTTGATTCAAAATCAACCGTAGAAATACGTGCCGGTTCGAGTCCGGCCTTCGGCACCACATCGTATGCAAATCGAGTCGCTCAAGGGCGGCTTTTTTTGTGCCTGAAATCCAGTATCCGCAAGGCTTTCCTCGCTTTTTCACTCAACCTAAGTCAACCTGATTCAATCTACATCAACTTACTGATGCGGGTACAACTGCGGGTATTTCCCGGTTCGATAATGTTTGTACCCACACAGAACCTTTGAAAGGACACTCATCATGGCTCTGAGTTATGTGAAGGTTCGTGCTGCCCAGCCTGAAATAAAAGTCTATAAGCTGGCTGATGACGAAGGCATGGTGTTGCTGGTTCACCCTAACGGTTCAAAATACTGGAGGCTACGTTACCGCTTTGGTGGCAAAGAGAAGATACTGGCGCTGGGGAAATACTCCGAAGTCTCACTGGCGGATGCCAGGGCACGCAGGGATGAGGCCCGTAAGCTATTAGCTATTTGGAAAGTGGCACCAAAATATTTCCCCATCATGAATTCGTAAAATAAATGAGAATAATCATGAACTTAATGATTCCATGATGGATAGCGACAACGATAGCTTTAGAAAGTAGTACGACGCTACTGTTGCATAAATTCTCTATATCCTGTTATAGTCTTTTCACTGACCTAGTACAACGCTACTACCTAGGTAAGGGAGGGAGTAAATAGCAGTTGCCGCTGCTATTTACTCAACACATTCTGGCTAAAACCGTTACGAGAGGTTCTAACAAAATGAACGAGAAAAAATATCAATCCCTGCGTAAAAAGTCAATAAGTAAGGGGGGGATGGCTTGTATCGTCATGCTGATACACACGCTCTCCTTTTCCTCATTACAGATGGATTTAGATGTACGTGTGGGGGATGTGAATTGGAAACACTCGATTGTGCTTAAAACTACTGGAGGAAAGGGAGAGTAATCTCCCTAACTTACTTATGTATAAAATTGTTACATTAGAGAGTGTTGCTGAGATCCGCTTAGGTATGCCCTTTAAATCGGCGATACAAGATGCTGGTGAGCAAGGCTCGTGTTATCTTATCCAGACGAAAGATATAGGACTTGACGGCATTTTAGATCTTGGTACGTTAACCTCTGTTATCCCAGAGGGTAATCCTGAGAAGCATTATCTTTTCCCTAATGATATTTTATTACGTCTGCGGGGACCTGTGTTTTCTGCTGGGATTATTGAAGGAAATCTAGGCAAACCAATCATTACGTCCAATCAGTTAGCCGTGATTAGATGTAATGAAAATCTAATACTACCACATTATTTACATTGGTATATAAACTCTACTTCTGGGAGTAAATATATTCGCAGTTTGAGTGAAGGTACTAGTATTAGTAAAATTAATTCAAAAACGGTTTCTAAAATGGCTGTTAAACTCCCCAATTTGAGAGTTCAAGAAAAGATTGGTTTTATTAATAGAAACTGGATTAAACAAAAAGTCATCTATAATTCACTAATACAAAATGGCGATGTGCTCTTTGATGGTATATGTGAAAATATCATTGATAGCGAGGAGTTAGAAAATGAGTGAAATGAAGGCACTTCATAAATCATTGTTGCTTGCTTGTGATTTATTTAGAGGAAAAGTTGACTCATCTTCTTATAAAGATTATATATTTTCAATGCTATTGTTGAAATATATTTCTGACATAAAGGCTGACTATTTATCTGATTTAATTAATGAAGACTATTCTGAGTTGTTAGAAATTGTTTCTCGAGTACCTGAGGATGCAAGTTTTTATAAAATATATCATGAAGCTAAGAATCATGGTGATTATATTGGAGAGAGGATTGACAACTCGCTGAGATTAATTGATCAGGCTATTGATTCGGTCTGTCAAAATAGAGGTGGTTATTTATTCGAGTCTATACAATTTGCAACGGTTAATTTTGGTGCAAGATCAGAAAGAGATCGGATGCTTAATAATTTACTCGCTATTTTTGCACGTCCTGAAATGAATTTTGGATATACTCATGATGGTAATGATAAGATAAAAGTGGCGTGTAGATATCTTTTTGAAAGGATTGCATCTGACTCGGCGATGAGGGGGGCAGAGTTTTATACCCCAGAAGGTATTTCATTACTATTTGCAGAGTTATTGCAGCCTAAGGGTGGAGATAGTATTTGTGATCCTACTTGTGGGTCTGGTTCTCTTTTAATTACCCTAGGGGAAAAGATAAAAAAATCCTTTAAAAGCAATAATTATACTTTGTTTGGTCAAGAGGTTAATAGGTCCAGTTGGGCATTGGCTAAAATGAATATGATTATGCATAACGAAATTAATAGTCGGATAGAATGGGGGGATATAATATCTAGCCCTCAGTTTCTGGATACAGATAATAGATTAATGAAGTTTGATGTGGTTGCTTCTAACCCTCCATTTAATATTATCGGCTGGAATCATGATGATTTAGTACATAATGATTATGGTCGTTTTAATTTAGGTTTTCCACCTCAGGCCAAGGGGGATTATGCCTTTATTTTGCACATGGTTTCAACACTTAAAAGTGCAACTGGTAGAATGGCCATACTGGTATCTCACGGTGTATTGTTTCGTGGAGGTCAAGAGGAGAATATAAGGAGAAATTTAGTTAGTGAAGGGTTGTTAGATGCGGTAATAGGTCTACCAGATAGGTTGCTTTTTGGGACAGGGATACCAACCGCCATTTTGATCTTCAGGAAAGATAAAAAGAATTCTAATGTCGTGTTTATCGACGCATCTGATTTGGCTAAACCCGTAAAGGGGCGCAACTTAATAACAGATGAAATCATTAGGAAGGTATCAGAATGCTACTTTGAAAGAAGTAGTGTCTGCAATTTTTCGCATGTGGCTTCTTTTGATGAAATACAAAAAAATGATTTTAATTTAAATATTTCTCGGTATGTTAAGAAACATGAAGAGCCGGCTTTTGTTGATCTTAAGGGCTTACGCCAACAGCGAGAAGAACTACTTTCAACATTGTATGAATTAGAAAGAGAAATGAAAGGTTTTATTGATAATTAATGGAAATGGTTGATGCGATAGTATCAACCATTTTCTGATTAAATTTCAATACTTCCAGTGATTATAAGCTAATGGCATTTTATTCAACTTAGCTCTGTGTCCGCGCCAATTTGGTTCATCATAGCGGTAAAACGCTCGTTATGCTTGCATTCGTGTAGATGGACGAGTTCGTGAACTACAATAAATTCAAGGCATTCAGGTGGTTTTTTACCAGTTCGAGATTGATCCAGATGCGTGCGGTCTGTGGATTACAGCCACCCCATTTGGTCTTCATTCGCTTGATGCCAACAAAACTGGCTTCAGCCTTTACCTCTTGCTGCTATTTTTCCATTAACTTAGGCAGTCTTTGTTTTAAAATACCGCAATACCACTGGCTGAGAACTATCTTCCGTTAAGCCGTGTCGTTATGTGGGGGAACTTTCAAGCGTATCCAGCCTCCCTGAAGTTTCACTTAAGCCGGTTTATTCACTAAAACTACATCCAGCAGATATCCTCTTCCCCAAAGATAGTGTGTTTCGCCACTACATATCGAGAGTGAACGCTTCTATGAATCGCCCGTAGAAGAGGAACGCCTGAACTGTGAGTCCATACGTATGGGCGCTTTTCTATTGGGAAGCGATATAGCGACAATGAGTGAGCACTCATCCCTGGAAGGTTTACTGAGTCTTGATAAAGAACGCCTGATGGATGTGTTAGTACGACACTATGATGTGGGTGATGCCGGGATTGAGCAGATCATCAATGATTTCTGGGATGGTATGGTTAGCGATCGTTGAGGAGAGCTTTGAATGAACTGTTCATAATACTATTCTGTTCATGAATTATGAACCGTGTCATCGTGAATATGTATGGATATTATGTCGAAAAATTGATTTTTTAAACATATTTTCCAGACCGATTTAACCATTTAATCAGCCTCATTCCTGTTACAGAGCTACCTGTAAAATGGCGCACCATGCAATCTGGCAAGGGAGTATTGCGACTACTTTATGCCATTGCAGATTATCATCCTGATCCTGGTGGCGGCGTTGACTCTGGGGTTGGTGCTAATTGTGCTTTGGCGGCGCATATTTGGTTATCGCAGCTGGTGATCACGGTAAATATGTCATATTAATTGTAGAGCATTTGAGATGGAGGATGGCTGTGTAGGATGAGTACCTTGGCGATGTTTATGCAGCGATATCAGTTGCTATCTGGATTATTATAAAGGTCTTAGAATAAACACTGGCTGGTCAGGGAAAGACGAGAATGACTGAATATTGGTGGAAAGATCTTTTCGATCGGAATAACAACTGGCAGGGGCTGGAGTTTACGATTCGGGCGCATCAGGGGGTTGCACAGGCAATGGATATGCTCAGTGGTCATCATGGGCGGATGGCGTTGCAATTACATGGTGAGACATTATTTTGGGCATCAATGTTAAAAGATCATTCAGGTGTCTGGTTGGTGTTTAACGTTGATCATTCTGGACGGCAGAGTTTAGTGCCCCCTGTGACATCAGCAGATGTAGAACAAATCAAATGCAAAGGGGCTGAGGTTTGGACGGGCGAGTGGTGTCGGTATTTTACCCGGCAGCTAATGAATACTCCAGTACCCCTTCTGCCTCCGCGTCGCTGGTTGCTAAGGCCTGTGGATACCACCAGACCCTGTAACCAATCCATTTCTATAGAGAACTGGCGCTTTGATTCTCCTGAGAGCACCGGGAATATCGGCTGTGACTGGACGCTTTATGGTGAAGATATCCCGGATCTGACTAATCCTGAAAAAATCAGGCTAGTGGACTGGTGGTGGGGAGGTAATTTGTTACTTGGACGTTACCACGTTCATTTCAACGCAGGGCGATTGAAATGGTGGCGTAAAAAGTGCCGCGAGGAAACATTGCCCCCGATACTGGTCTGGTACATTGCCGGGTTGGGATCATTTGTTATTCTGGATGGTCATTATCGCCTTCAGGCTGCGATTGAAGAAGGTACTCCCCCCTCATTTCTGGTACTCAGTGAACTTAATGAACGGAATTTTCCTGTCGACCAGGAACACCAGGCGCGTATTACTCGGGCGCTGGAGCGGCAGAGTCAGAATCCAGGTTGTAGCATTGATGGTGTAAATCAAACACTGATTAATCTTTATGATAACCGTTACCTGTACGCATCGACTTACAGCCGCGCTATTCTCGGTAAAGGTGAATCTTGGGCGGCAGATGTAAATAGTTATTTGCACAAGCATAATCTGGAAGAATATCTGGATAAGATAGTAAATCGGGTTAATGATTGATGAATCAGAGCGGAGGTTCTAGTGAAGGATTTTTTCAGGGAGTATAGAGATACCATTCTTGCATCTGTGGGTATCATCGTCGCTGTATTTTCGCTCTACTTTACTCAGGAGCAAAGTAAGGAACAGATTAAGCATAATCATATCTCTGTCGAACCACGTATAAACGCTTATGTCTCTAATGATGGTCGGATAAATAAATCAGGCCTTTACATCATAAATAATGGAATGGGGACGGCTTTTGTCTCAAATATTACCGTAATGGTTGATGGTAAAAAGATTGATCCTGTGGGAGACAACATCTTTCTTGCTTCAGTGCATGCGCTCGGATTGGATATTACGTGTTTTGTGATCGGAGGTCCAAGACCAGGTGATTCATTCAGAGTGGGCGATGAGGTGTTCCTGGTTGAGGCTCGGGGAACGGATAGTCGCTGTGATGTCGATTCACTTGAGTTGCGATTAGCTGCCTCCCAAACCGGCAGGCTGGATTTCATTCTGGACGTTGAGTCCATTTATGGTGACAAATTCCGCTATATTTATTCGCAGAATAAGCAAGTCAAGCTGTAATCAAAAGGGAAGAGATCGGCGCCATTTGAGCCGTCAGGCCGTTGATCTCACCATATTAATCTTTATTCGTTCCAATGAGTTGTGCGTTGGTCAGAAATTGATTTTGAAACGGCAATGTGGACGATACCGGCTGAATGAGAAGGTATTGAAGGAGTGAAGTATTCGCCGCGTGGCTCGAAAATGCGTACACCTCATCGGGCACCCTAACTCAACAGGCACAGTGACACAGAATTCGAAACGTTCTCGTGACGTTTCGATTAATAAATTCTAATGTTGTATAAAATAATTCATTAACTCGTGTTCTATATGCTCAACGGCCATATCTATACGTTTGGCAATATTATTATCAACATTTAAATTTAAATGACTACGGAACCTAAGTACTGATTCTGCAATGTTATCAACATTTCGCCAGTAAAGAAATTTGGACATTTCTGATTCTCTAATGGAATGCAATGCTTTCATAGTGGAGCCATCATGATAAACATGATGAATATCTTGAGCAATGAAATGTAATTTATGGTCAGTTGTACCAACCCAATGTTCGATATTAAATTTTGTGCCATTTAAATCAATTGTGGCGCCAATGTCTTCTGAGAAATTCGCACCTGTTAACCAATGCAAATCCATTGCTGCATCAAAAGCATTCCAGCGACATTTATCAATATTGCTTCCATTTTTATAAAAATTTTGTTTAATGTATTTTCGACGTTTGTGGATATTTTCTGGTAGCTGATTGATTGTATTAGCATCAAGGTCCCAGAAAGCATATTTGGCAATTTCCAGGTCGTAGGCACTGATCAAGTCAATAAAGCTTATCATACTATAAAGATAGGTTTCGAACTTATCTTCAGGGGAGAGGTGAGAGTAATTAAGCTTTACGTTTTGAATTTGCAGCATTGAGATATAATGCATCCCATACACTGTTCTTGCTTCATCTGTTAGTTTTTTAAAATCAACCTTGGGGTTCTCAGAATCAGGATTATAATCTCTGAAAGTCGCTTCAGGATCATCAATATGGCCAGGCCAGAAGAGATGGCAGAAATTCTGGTATGCAGCCATTGATTTCTCAACCCAGATATCTGGCATCTCATTGACACCGATGGCAGTCAAAAGTACTGTCCCTGATTGTAAAAGCTCAACTAAGGGCAACAATCCAACTCGACGAACATCTTCCAGTGTTGAATTCGTTGATAGCTCCTCCATTCTCTGTAAAGAACAGTTATCCAGGTTGATTTGAACGGCTCTCTTTTTATTCAAGCTCTGCCAACAATACTCAGATGTAAGTATTTTTTTATCTTCATGAATGGAGAGGCAAGGCCTGATGAATTTAATTACAGAACGTTCTTGAGCCATTGTCCTCTCCAGTTCATTAAAATAGTTACTACGTTAATTCACACCCAGCGCCTTATAAACCGCATCAACCGGGTCTGAGTAAAAACTCACCTGAAACTTGGTAAATAACTCTGCCGGAACCGTTGGAATATCCATAGCCGAGGACATCGGCAACAGAACCCGTTTTGCGCCGCTGTCGAAGGCGAGCTGTAAACTGGCGGCAAGATCCTGTACCGGGTTAATTACTCCACCAAGCGTCATACTGCCCAACACCACCATCTGTTCCTGTACTGGTTTTGCCAGCAATATCGAACATAAAGCGATAAGCGCAGCAAGACTGGTTGCGGTGCTTGGGCCAGTATTATGCAGTTCAACGACATGAAGGTGATATTCATGATCGGAGAATTTCGCGGCCGCGCTTACCCGATTCAAATTGCCTTTGAAGTAATCGAAACCGACGCGGATAGCTTCTTTCGCGGAGGTATTTGAACCCAGACCCGATACACTATGCTTACCATTACCGGCAGTCATCTGTGTTTCAAAACGATACAACCCGGTCATGCCGCTTTCTGCCTGAGTGACCAGATGCACAACGCCCGGCTTTGGCATTCCGGCAGGAATAAGTTCGCTGCCGCCCTGTTCCGGTACGCTAACAAAAAACTCTTCCAGCGTTTCGTTATCGATGTAGCTAAAGTTCACATCGAAGAACTCCAGGCCGCCCAGTTTTTTAAGTTGCTCTTTCACGCGGCGACGAACTTCCATCGCATAGGTCAGGCAGACTCGCACATCTTCTTTGCTGTACGCGCCATCGGGATGCATGAGTTTTAACAATCCCGACACGGTACGTCGAACGGCAATGACGTCACGCTGGTTGAGGTTGTTACCCAGCTTAAAGAATTTATCAATCGCATCAGAGAAACTGCGTTTGCGCATTTCGCGCATATATTCAGCGAGATAATCCGTAATCAGCCCGTAACGGTTGGTAAAGAATTCCGGGCGCATTTTGGGGATTTCCCAACCGGGAATATAGGCATGAAAGCGGTCGAAAAATGCGGTATCAATCATCGCAGCCGGAAACGGCGCCAGCAAATGGCTGGTTTTAACTAGCGTCTCTACGCTTTGATTGATGTTGCCGACGAAAACCATCGACGCTTTACCTTCAATCGAATCTCTGCCGCGAGAGAAAGATCCTGACGCCATGTAATCTTTCATGATTTGCACGCCGTCTTTATCTTTGAAAGTGATCCCCGCGACTTCGTCGAACGCTACCACATCCCACATACCAACCAGGCCGATCTGGCGACTGGCCATGTTGTAGAACAGGTTGGCAACGGTCGTTTGCCCGCCAGAAACTAACAGGGAGTTAGGAGAACACTCTTTATACACATGGCTTTTACCGGTGCCGCGCGGCCCCAGTTCGCAAACGTTATAGTTGTTCTCCACGAACGGGATCATACGGGTGATAAGGTGCCATTTGGTGCGTTGCTCAATATTGGCGGGCTCCATACCCACTGAGCGCAGCAGCACATCGATCCACTGATCACGGTTAAAGTGTTTACGCGCATCGAACACTTCTTCCATATCCATATTCGGCATCTGGATAGGCTTAAGCGTCATCAATGAGAAGGGCGAAGTCTTCTGCCCTTCCTCAAAGAAATAGTTGACGGTAATCATGCACCAGATACCGCCCGTCAGTAGCTTCTCGTTGTCTTTAACCATCTGCGATGGCACCAGCGCGTCTTTGATGCCGAGGTTAGAAAGCTGGGCTTCGTAAACGTCTTTTTTCTGGTTTAGCTTCACCGACACTTTATCGATGATTTTGTACGAACCACGCTCGCGGATCAGCGACTTCACTTTCTCTGCTTCATCCGGGCGCACATAGTTATCAGCCAGAATACGCTTAACGTTTTGCAACCCTTGCTCGACCACGTCGTCATCGTCAGAGGCGCAGTACATGCCGAGCAGATACTCAAGCACATACACCGGGACGTTTGCCCCTTCCTTGAGTTGCTTGGTGAGATCTTTACGCACCACACGACCAGCAAAATGCTGGTTCAGCAGGGCGTCCAGATCGTAACCCTCGGAGGCAATTTCCCCTGCGGATACGCCTGAAACAGGTAAATCATGATGGGTTTGCATATCGCCTCACTTAGAAGAAATCATCCTGGAACGCCAGATCGATAATGACCGGGTACTTCTGATACCCCGTTTCCGTTTGTGCGTCTTCCAGTATCAACCAGTACTCATTGCGACGGTTGAAGTTAGCGCCAATCAGCTTCAGGGTAACTTCGCGCACGCGTTTTTCCATGGTGCTGTTATCGCTGTCAAAGCTGATGCGCTCTTTGCCCGACACCACATTATTAGCGTTATCGACAATGTAAATGTTCAGGATACGCGGTTCATAAAGTTCGCCCACTGGATGCGTCTGCAACAGGCTCACTTTATCGATATTGTTCACCAGCTTAATCATGGGATGGTAAGCGACAATATCCACCGGGCGGCGCTGCGGCTGTTTTTCTGCGGCGGTTTTTTGCAGGGCTTTTATCTGCAATACCGGAACGCAAACCTCCTGCAACATGGTGCCGCCATGAACAAAGCGCGCGCCGCCAGAGAAATGGAAGCGCTGGATCCCTTTCGGAATCAGGAACTCGCTGTTGTCGCTCACACCTGCGGTATCTGCCACTTTACCTTTCCAGCAAAAATCATCGGCGGGAAGCTGATGGCCGATAATAAAGCGTTTGTGGTTCTTGATAGTGTTTTCCGGCTTAATTTGCAGAGTGGTTTTATCCTGAACCGAAAGCGCCTGTTGCTGGAACAGGAAACCGTGATCCGCCGTAACAAAAATGCGTGTGCCGTGGAGACGGTTGATTACCTTGGTGACTAAATCTTTCAGTTCAGTCACCGCCGTGCGGCACGCTTCGAAGGTTTTATCTTCCGTGGATGCCGTGTCGCCGGTGGCATCAATCGTGTTATGCCAGATATACACCACTTCGTAATCGCGAATAAGGTCTCGTCCTTCCTGATTTTTTAACTCCAGAAGGTCCTTCGATTTTATCGCCATTCCCTTATAGTTCTTCAGAATGGTATCGCGGTTAGGAATACCCGAGGTCGACAGCCCATCAGCATAAACGATGTCGCCGTTACCGGGTTGATAGCAAAGTTGTTCATGGGGCAGCAATGCCGCCATTCCCAGTTGGGTGTAGCTGGGGAGCACGCCGAGCTGCGAGCGCAGTTCTGCGGTAAAGCGTTTCTCGGTATTGATTTGATTCCCCAGCTCCTCCGCCACTTCATAACGCAGGGCATCGGAAATTATCACGAACACGCGTTTGATTTGCGGATTTTGGAACTGTGGCTTCACCACCTCATTGAAGAAGTTCTGCTGACGCGGCACGCCGGGGATTTGCCACGCCTGCATACGATTTTCCGCTTCCAGCACTTCGTTCCAGTTACGGCTTAATTCTGCCAGATACCAGTTGCTGTAGAGCGCCTCGATATAATCATCCAGGCTCTTGAGGATCATCGCCCCTTTGCTGTGAACCAGCAGGGCATATTCATTAAACAGGCGATAAGCCTGGTCGAAGCGGAACAGTTCTTCGCAGTAGGCTTTCCAGAAGGTGGCGCTGTCCTGGTAGTGGAAACCATCGATGTGGCGATTGCGCAGATTCAGCAACCGCTCTGCCTGGCGCAGTGCGTCATAGATGGCGTAATACTCTGGTTGTGTCTGACACCAGTATTTACTCTGGCGTTCAGAGAGCAATTTTTTAAAGGCTTCCCGATCGAGCGTGGTGCTCTCTTCCAGCAGCTGCGTTACCAGCGCATGAATAATGGTTTGTTCGATGCTGAGGGTGGTTTCGCATTCGTGCAAATCATACGGCGAGCTGAGCCGGTAATGATCTTCCGGGCGCAGGGCGGCCTGCATTTGCTGAGCGCAGTAGTCATAAGCGTCTTTATAGCGACGATCGGCACGCCAGGTCACCATAAATGCCAGGGCGGATGCTCTGCCGGATGGCGTCAGCAGGACATTTTTTTCCAGCCAGGCGCGCTGCTGTGGGTCGGCCTGGGCAGAGAGATCGGTACAAAACAGTTTCAGGAGCAGGTTTTCCAGCGATGGCTCCTCTGCCTGGTAGCCCATTTCGTGGTTGAGCATTTCCCACAATACCGAGTCCAGACAGTGGCGTTTCAGCATCGCCTGCGTGTTTTCCAGTTCGCTGTCGTCTTCTGTTTGTTGGTTAACGTACTGGGTAATCAGATTGAACAAAATGTCTTCGGTTTTCGCGGTCTTTGCGCCAGCGATCACCGCAATCATTTTCTTATCCAGCGAGGCTTCATCTTCCTGTTCTGTCACCAGGTTTTTCAGCGCCTGCGTGCGTTTAGTGCTGAAGAAGGCCTTGCGTCGCTGAATATGCTCGCGCAGGCCAAGCTGCGGAATGCCCAGCGTGTTCAGGGTGATGGCGGCAAAATCGGCATGGAATTCGCTGCTGTAAAGGCGGATATCCAGCAGCCAGTCTTGTTCATGAGGCGGCGCATCATGAGGAAACCACAGCAGGAACTGCTGTTCTGGCTCATCAATCTCGATGCGTTTTTTCACCGACAGCTGTGACGCGTGGGTCATGTTGATTAGCGTGACGTTTTCAAGCTCGAGCTGTTCCAGTTCCTCAATAAAACGTTTATCGGGATCGTGCCAGAAAACGATGCGATGTTCGGCAAATTTAGCTTTAAGGCCAGCAATAAAGTCCTGATTTTGCAAGTTCACAATCCCATGTTGTTACGATGAATAAGAAAGCGCCAAAACGCGAAAAGGAGATTTTGACACGGTGGCGCATTTTATCATGAAGTGAGGTGGAGAAATGCCAGCAGCGGCGCGTTTCCCGGTGGTATTTGCCACCGGGCAGAACCCGGCGGCAGGGGAACGCGCCATCTGGTTTAGATCACCTCTGGGGCATTGCCGGTGATGGCTTTGACATCTGCCAGCAGATCGCCAAACTTGCCGTAGTTAACCTTAACGCCATCGTCGAGATCAATACTGATTCTCATATCAGCATAGTGACGCAGGCGGTCGTCATAGCTACGCAGTTCGCTGAATTTTTTGATCAGGCTGTCGCGTTCGCGTTTCAGCCGTGTGGCTTCACCGCCAGAAGCCTCATCAAGTTGATCGTTCAGGCGATCGATATTGGCCTGATAACGCGCCAGCAGCGGTACAACATATTCGGTACGCATCCTCGACAGCGTGGCGTCGTTATAGCGATGCAGATACACCAGGCACTCGAAGGCTTTCTCTTTACCGGAGCTGAACAGCCAGTAGATTGGACGCTTTTTATACATCTTCAGATGATCTTTCCAGAACTGGGTGGAAAGATAGCGACGAATGGTCTCAAGCGCAGATTCGCCTTTTTTCGGCTTGATCGCGTATAAACATAGACTTTCGGCGATAAATTCGAGGTTTTCCTGCAGGTGCTCTTCGCCCCAGACGGTGCGGACAAACTCTTTGACGCGAGAGGTGACGTCGTCCTCAAACCACTCGTCATCCATCAGCGGCAGGATGCCGTCGCTGTCAGCTGGGAAGGTTTTGTAGGCACCTTCGGCGACGAGTTCGGAGAAACCTTTGTTACCTTCATGGGCGTAGACAAGGCCTTCGCGATCGAGGGAGTAGCGGCCCATTTGGCAGCCGATGGAATATGATATTAGTTCTGATATCAGTATAGTAACATACAGCGATTCTTTGTTTGCAGTATCAGAAAAAATATAAGCCATATTCTTAAATAAGGTTATTTGAGCTAAATCCACTGTTTGGTTAACATAACTCTCTAGATCATAAGTAATGTTAATTTGGTGATTTAATTCCGATTCAATTGAATGACAGCGGTTGATTTCAATTGTATCATTAGCATATTTTCTAAGTAAAGCCTCTTTTAAATTGTTACTTTTTTTATCTATCAATGCGTTTCTGTAAAAATTCCAAGAATTTTCTTTTTCATCCCAATCTTTTTTGTGAAGGTCAATAATCTCTAAAGTTAGATTTTCAATATTATTTTTATTATTCATTAGATTGTTATGTAATGGAATCTTAGCGATTTCTCCAACATTAATAGCAATGGTAGGATTGATGATATTGATTATATTATAGCTTAGTTTGGAGTTTAGTAAGCATAAAATTGTTGGGCGAAGGTTATCTTCACAAAAGCCAGAGGATCCTCTACCATCAAACAGAAAGCCTTGCGGTAAAACTCTAAAAGCATTACTACCTGACGTAACATCAGACCAAGTAATACCCTTTCTAAATATAAAATCTAGATTGTAATTATGTGATCGAACTTTACCATTTTCAATTCCAAAATTTCTTATTTTTTCTCCATCATTCTCCCAATTAACAACGTAATCATGATTGCCGTACCACTTTCTATAGCTACCACCTTTGGCATAAGGGAACCATTTTTTTAATGAGTTCGATGCTTCTTCTCTATCTTTGCAACCAAAACCAATATTTTGTATAGAAACCTCATGCCAGAAACGCAAGAACTCATCATTGTTAGCTGTAGACATCCCAAGACGAGTATCAAAATATTCTGAAATTGGTTTTGAAGTCTCGAAAACATTTAAAAGAGAATGACTGATCCAGTAAGCTATAGGAGAACCAGGGATTTTCTTAAAATCATTTGTAGTGGCCGTTTTTAAACGCTCATTTATTACCGGGAATTGTTTTGGATTGCCTTCTTGATTTATATTACCGTTTTCGACATAAGAGAATGAACCTTGGTAAGTCGAAATGTGGTTGTTTCTAAATACAGTGGCATTAGTTCCGAAGGCAATTTTCATAACTCCATTGCCCATATGCACCATAGTTTCGATTGTATAATTAGTGAGGATATTTTCACGCATGTTTTCAAAACTGGAAAGGAACATCCAGGATTGCATTGTTACCATTGAGTTGAAACCAGCATTTTTCAACCAAAGGAAACCACGCTCTATAAACATAGCAAACAAATCAGACTTACTATCTGGGAAATTATTTTTGGCAAACTCTTTCAGCTCACCATTCATTCCCTTACTGCCCATATACGGAGGATTCGCCACCACTGCATCATATCGCTGCGCTAAAATCCACGCCTGCTGAATAAACGGAATAAACGCTTTCGCCGCCGCTTTTTGCTGGAAATCGCCTTCCTGTTCCAGGCGATACAGTGCGTCCAGAAATACTTTCAGTTCCGCTTCTTCTTCCTGCGGCACCTGAATCAGCGATCCCAGCGTTTTTGCATTCACAAAGCGTTTCAACGTGCGCATCAGCAGCTGATATTCTGCGCTGTCGGTTTGGGCTAACGTGATATTTTCAGCAAACATATCCCCCATACTACCGGTTTGTACCTGCTGGTGGAAATTGAGCTGCTGCCAGAGCTTGGCGATATCCAGATGCAGGCTTTCCTGTAAAGAGAGAATATTCAGACGTACATCGCGGGTAAATATTCTGCGGTCATCCTGACGTGCCATCATTAATAATGCAAAGCCGGAAAGCTGTGCCGCTCGGTCGTCGATATCAAGACCAAAAATATTATTTTCCAGAATCAGTTGTGGAATATCACGCCCGCGATAACCACGCTCTTCGTAGATATTTTTCAGTACATTATAGGCTTCAATCAAAATATGACCGGAGCCGCAGGCCGGGTCGAGCACTTTAATACTTTCGGGTTCAATGCTGGCCGGGGTAATCGCCGCCAGCTGTGCCTGCACTTCCGGCGTTTGTTCCGCAGGCTCGATGTAGTACTCCATTTTGTCTTTCAGCGGCGAGTCCGGGTAGGTCTGCAACCACTGGCGGCCAACGGAGTTCTGTACCAGATACTGCACAATCCAGTTCGGCGTAAACAGCTGGGTGGCGGCAGGAATATCTTCGCTCTTCACCACTTTGCCAATCACAGCATCTTTCTTTTCTGAAATATAGAACTGATACAGCCAGCCGATAACCTCTACCTGCTCCCAGTCTTCTTCCGGAATATCATCAACCAGCCCACGCAGAATGGAGTCGGTACGGGTCAGGTTATCCGGCAGCAGCAGTTCCGCTTCGTCATCTACCGCTTCAAACAGGAACGGCATCGCGTGGTGCAGGGCGTGGCACTGCCCCAGCAGCAGTTCGCGGTACAGAGCTTCATCCTGATTACCGGAAAGCTTCATCTCAACCAGCTGCGCTTTACTTTCCGGCAGCAGGGCTTCTGCCACTTCCGGCACATGATCCAGCACCTCAAACGCGGTCGGCGTCTCCGGATGGGACAACATACGGAAGCCGTGCTCAAGATAACCGTGCAGCTCCATATAGCGTATCGCACATAAGCGGTTAAACCAGGTGTAGGCGCAGTGCTCAACCAGCACCTCAAAACCCTGCTCACGGGCGCGTTTTACCAGCCGTTCGCGGCGGGGAAGGGTCGATAACGGATAATCAAACTGACCGTAACGCACGGTCTCGCCAATGGTTTCGGCCTCGGCAATCTGCAAATTGCCTTTTTTATCTGCAGCGATCCCAAGCGTCGTTAGCTTCTGAATCACCGCATCGCGGAAATCGTTACGGGCCTGTGGGGCATATTTTTTAATGTTATTGGTATTCATAGAAAATCCTGCAAAGGGCAGCAGAGTGCTGCCCTGAAATGGGAGTTACTGAAGGCGAATACGATCGCCTGCTTTAATGGCGGCCAGCAGCGTTGTGCGTAACGTGTCGAGCGCCTTTTCCACCTGTTCGGTCGTTTCCAGAACCTCACCACCGGTGGCATTACGCATCTCACTGGCGACATTCACCAGATGCGTTTTTTTCGGTACCGGTTGGATAACGGGTTTTTCCACCACAACATAAGTCTGTTCTGACTCGGCAGCGCGTTTGGCTTCATTTGCTGCCCGGAGTTGTGCCTCTTGCTTTTTACGCAGCTCGTCGATCCACAGGTTAATCTTTTTATCTGCATCCATTTGCAGCGCTTTTGTCTCTTGCTGTTCCGCCAAAATTTCCGGAATCGACTGGCTGACCTCAGCGCGTTTTCTGGCTTTTTGCATCGGCAGCAGAACGCTGTTTTGCAGTTCTGACGTGGCGTGCGCTTCCAGCAAGCGTTGACGGCTTTCCTCAATGCGGGCGTCAATGCGTTCGAGGGCGTGCTGGCGGTGCTGTTCGACTAACTGATGGTTGACGTTCTGGACCTGTTCAATCAACGGCGTGATGCGATTGAGATGCTTATAAGGTTCCGGCATTTGCCAGATGCTTTCCAGCTCGCCCAGCGCTTTAACCGCTGCGGCGTCTTTTTCCAGCGCGCTGCGGTTAGATTTAAAGCTGCCATTCAGCGCAGCCCCCAGTTTTTGCCAGGTGGCGAATTGCTTACGGTAGAAGTCGACCAAATCTTCACGGTCTTCACTGAAATCCAGAAGTTCATCTTTCAGCGATGAGACTTTTTCGATCAGGGCAAAATCTTCTTTTTCATTAAGAATGGCATTAAGCAGGCGCAGACCGGATTCAATCTCATTTTTCCCCGGATTGTTTCCGCCCTCTGCCTTGGCGCGGAATACGTTCAGCTCTTGCTTCCACTCTTCAAATACCTGACGAATATGTTCAACCAGCGCCGGCTCTTCCCGTTCGTTAAACGGCTGCTGAGCGATGTCAGCCATGGTTTGCGCGGCTTTACGCACCTGCGCTTCATCATGACGGCGAACTTTATGCAGACGCAATTCGCTATGGCGGCGGCTGTTATTAAATAACTCCCACGCCTGTTTTCGCTCGACGTTGTTGTTTTGCTGGCTGAAGCTGAATTTACTTTTGCAGGCCAGACGGGCTACCAGCAGTTTCACTTCGTCTTCGGGCCAGCCATAAGGGCGACGCGCGAAATGGTTCAGAATATCGCGTAAATACACCGGTTTATTGTATTCGATATTCATGCTGATCCAGGTTTCTACCTCGCGCATGGCGTCGGGGTTGGACTCTTCGAGGTTACCGAGATCCAGTTCGGTGTCGTTCTCAACCGTCAGTAATGCATGAATTTCACGGGAGATGTCACCGTTAAAAGGCCGCAGCATCTTCAGCTTGCCGAAGGTGTTTTCAATCACGTAACGGCAGGCTTCATCGACAATATTCGATGGCGTGGAGGATTTTTTCGGTAAGCGCTCGCCAATCGCCCAGACATCTGCTTCTGCAAGTAGTGATTCCAACTGAACACGGAGTAATTTTTCCCGGTTGCTGTTTTCACGCGCTTTTTCTGAGAGCAGGGTTGCCTGTTCCGGACGTTGCCCGGCGTTATCTTTGAGGAACTTTTCAGTCTGGACGACTAAATCAATATCGCTCCAGGTACGGCCCTCTTCGGGCAGACGAATCAAAATACAGCCGTCGCCTTCTGACGTATAAGGGCGACAGGTCGCATCGCTGTTATAGAACGAATAGGTCGGATCTTTAGGGGTCAGGATCTTCACCACCAGATCGTTAAGCACTGCGCCGTCTAATGGGTGCCCGTTCAGGAAGCGGCTGATATCAAAGTCTTGCTTGTTAGCCGGATAACGATATTTACGGCTTTTCAGAATGTCATCAAAGATGATCGATGCCAGTTTTTTGTTGATCGCAGAGAAATCGACATCAACGTTACGGATCTCGTTTTCGATCTCTTTTTCTTCGTTGGTCAGGAACACATATTTATCTTCAACGCGCGCAATGAGCATCAGGCGTTCAAGCGTGTTCAGACTTTTTTCGACCCGGCGGCGCAACTCAACTTTATCGGCATCGATCCTATCGATAGACAATGTGACCAGGTTATCCAGGGTGCTTTTCAGCGTTTCCACATAACGGATCAGGAACAGCGTTTTCAGCAGGTTGCCATCGAACTCATCAAGAATGCCATTCTGGCAAGCCTGAGTGATGGTGCGGCTAACGGCAGGCTCCAGGAAGCTCTCAATGGCGGCATAGAAGCGCCAGAAAGGCACCAGAGAATCCAGCCCTTGCGCTGAGATTTGCTGCGCCGCAGTCTGGAATGCCTCCAGCTGAGAACGCTCACCCATGGCCAATTGTTTACCCGCTGCACCTTTCGTCCGAATAGATTCAAACACTTTTTGCAGAATCTGATAGTGCCACGGGACAAACGGGTAGTTGTCAACGAACTCTTCTTCGCTGGTAAAAGGACGTAGTGCAGTAGTTGTTGTAGGGTCAAAAGCCAGCTGGTTACGCAGGATATCGCCTTTCTCTTGCCACACTTTTGCCAGCGCCGCTTTTGCTTCGTCAGTTTTTACCAACAAACGTTTCTGGATAACTTCTGATGTGTTAGAGCTGGAAAGTTGCAGGCGTGTTGAAAAGCGCCCCTGGATCTTGGAGAAGTCCTGTCCGTCGCGACTGCTCATACCACCGATTGCCGCGTCGATATCAGCCTGCGAAGTCACGATAACCCATGCGCGGCCACCGCAGATTACCCCAAGGTTTTCGGTAATAGTCTGCAGCTTCAGCATCATTTGCGTATTTTTGCCAATGAACTGACCGACTTCATCCACCATAAAGAGGATGTTCTTACCGTTGTCATCCAGCCACTCTTTTACCCACTGGCAAAAATTATTGATATCCAGCGGGAAGTTTTTGTCGAGTTGTTCCACCCATTGGCGGGAGGCTTCAAGACTCTGCTGTGTGGCCTGGCTTAACGCTTGTGCCATGTCATCGCTGATAAAGTAGTAAGCGTCGCGCTCGTCTTCCCAGCGTGAGCCATTGATATCGGCAAACGCGGCTTTAAAGGTCTCATACTGACCGCGTTTATCTAGCTCGCGCTCAAGATGGGCAATATGCGGAAAATCAGCGCAGTAGCCAATGCGTTCGTTGAAAACTTTCAGGAAGACTTTAAGAATGGCATCTTCTTTGTCATCTACGTTGGCACGCGAATCAATATTGAACAGAATGACTTCAGTCGGGTAATGCACCGCTTTGTTAATATCGGCAAGGAATAATGCATCTTTGATTTTATCTTCAAAGAAGGAGTAAGCATTACGTTCCGTACCGTTATGTGTAACTTTGCGGTTAGATAAAAGATAAGAAAGAATCTTAATAAAGTGCGATTTACCTGAACCGAAGAAGCCTGAAACCCATACGCCGATCTTGTTTTCCATACGGATCCGTTCCGGGCCAGTGGCAGGAACATAGGATTCGAAGAAATGGCGAAGATGGTTTTCCAGTTCGCGGGTGATGACATATTCATCTAACTCGATGTACGCGCTGGCATCATCGGTTTGCTCTGCTTTGACTACCCCGTTTATATTTCGTTTTAGAGGTTTTTCAAAAATCTGTTCAATATTCATTGTTATGCTCTTCATTGAGGATTCAATGTTGCTGCGGGTCCCGTATCTGGTACCAGTCTGAAAGCGCGATAATAATTTTGTGAACCGGTGTCTGTGAGCGGGGAAAGGTTGTACCCGCTGTAGGTGCCAGGATAAAACATCAGCAGTGGGGTGAACCCCATGACATCCTGCAAGGCACTCATCAGTTCATGACCGCGTACTAATGGCCAGGCGTTGCCCATGCCGGTAAGGATGACAAAATCCTGGGCAGCCAGATCGACTTTTTTCGCAATAAAATCAGCGATCTTTTTTTGATTTAACGGACCAGCAAGCTGCTTTTTCAGCGTCTCGGTACCCACTTTGACTTCCTGCTGGCAGACGCGCTCGAAAAGGCCGCGTTCATTGAGCATATTGATGATGATTTGGAAGACATTCAGACAGGCAAATTTATGGTCCTTTTCCAGATGCCGGAGCAGATATTTCAAATGCTCCCGTACCTGCAGTTCGCACTGCGCGGGATAATCAAAGATCCAAAAACCAATTTCATTTCCGGAGCCGTTATTTTTGAGGAAGCGATCTTCGTTAATGCGACTCTGGATTTGAGACAGGCGATATTCAAGAACGGGATCTATCACCGTTTTCCCTCCAGAATAGATATCAAGTCCTGTTGCCCCAGGCGCTGTAACACTGCCTGAGTTTCCGGTAAAAGGTAAACTGCCTGCAGGTTACGTCTGCGGGGCGTATCCACATAACCCGCTTCAGCAAGCGCCTTCACCAGATTGTTTCCCATTTTTGCAATAGATGAATCTGAGTAGCTGGCGAGTACCGGATGTTGGCGAACCTGGTTATTAACAAATTCGTTCCAACTATTGCCAGGCAACTTTTCCTTGAACTGCCTGCGCAGATCGTTCACCACTTCAGCCAGAAAATCCTTAACTACCGGCGAATGTAGCGTCAGAGCCACAAACAGAAGTTGCTGGCGTTCCCGCTCGCTACCTTCGGCAATTAATGTCCACGCGCTTTTATCAAGCGTGTTCAGGCGAAGCCTGATTGTTGCCGCGTAACGTTTTGCGGTATTAGGAGAAGAGGCTTGTAAAATGTTGTGGCCAACAATTTGCTCTTGCCATGTCTGTTCATCGGGATCGGTTAGCAACAGCTCGGCAATGACGCGGCTTTCCCTGCTCATGAGCGGCCCGCCCAGCAAGTCTCCTATCCATGCCTTGTCATTTTTAATCATCGAAAAACCCTCTGAAGACTGGAATGCAGCTCGCAAAAAACAAAAAGTGATTGTAATGGGGGACTGGGCGAGATGCCATGAGAAAAGGCAATTTGTGAGAGGGATGATCGCGTTATGTACAACACATAAACGGTTTTGGCGAGAGTCATGCTTTAGCCATTTCTATGAGTGAGACTGGAAATTACCCTATATCATTCCCATTGAATGCATCAGCTTAATCGATTACAGCTCAGGAAATAAAATTTTAACTGTGTTAAAGTCCCTGTAAAATTAGTTAAAAAAGGAAGATAAACGTGGCGCTGTACAATATCGCAAATAAAGAACTACATGCTTTAGAAAAAACGACCTTTACTCTGGAAGGATTACAGGAACGTTATGATTTACAGGAAGCAATCAAAAAAAACATAGATATTATTGCTCCTGATTGCCTGGTAATTTCCGAAGAGTTTTCTGACTGGGAAGATAGTCGTCGGCGAATTGATTTATTGGCAATCGATAAACAGGCAAATTTAGTGGTTATCGAATTAAAACGTGATGAAACGGGTGCGCATATGGAGTTACAGGCACTACGATATGCGGCGATGATTTCCACAATGAGTTTTGCGAAAGCATGTGAATATTTCCAGACGTATTTGAAAAAACAAAACTGCGATGCCGATGCGAAAGAAAAAATACTTGAATTTGTTGAGCTGGATGAAACTGAGCTTGTTGATTTCGGAAAAGATATCAGAATTGTTTTGGCTTCATCGGATTTTAGCAAGGAACTGACTACCACTGCGATTTGGTTAAGAGATAAGGGGGTAGACATTCGATGCGTTCGTCTGACGCCTTATAGATTTAATGATGATGTTCTTATCAATGCAGAGCAAATCATACCGGTTCCTGAATTGGAAGAATATCAAGTTAAATTTCGGGAAAAACGTGATGAACAGCTGATTAGCAGTCAGAAAAAAGAGAAGGACTATACGTGGTATATATATAAAGATAAAGAACTTAATAAACGTAAATTAGCTCTTGAATTATTACGTGATTGGATAAGACAATTTAATCCTGCTAGTTATAATGATTTAATAAATGGATTAAGTGAAGACTTTAAAAAACGTACAGTTATGCTTGTCGATCAGATACCAGAGAAGCAAAAGAGTCGCTATCATATCAATGAAGATGCGTTGATTACACTCCCTTCTGGTGAAATTGTTGCTATTTCTAATCAATGGGGCATTGTTAATATTGAACTGTTGATTGAGTTTGTACGGCAAAATGGTTTTGTTGTTGAAAAAGCTGAACAATAAATTTTGATATTGCTATAAATGTCTACATTGAAAAATAGGGAGAACATTTGTAGCTTTTAACATCTCAATGCACGAGATGGCAAGATTATGGGGGCGCGGTATTATCAACCTCACCCCCTAAAAACCTCTTTCCGATGCCACTCTACAAACCCCTCAAAAGGGTAATTTTTACGCACCTGTGGTAACGCAATAGTTTTCCCGTCAAAATCCCAGAATAGTTTCTCAACGATCCCTCCGCCGTTTACCGCATCTGATACCAGTACCCGCATATTTTCATCCAGGCCAATCGATCCTTTATCAAAGGCTTTATGGTGAATTGCGCAAAGCGCCAGGCCATTAGGAATTTCACAAGGACCTCCTTGCTGTTTCCATTTTATATGCGCCGCTTCCAACGCGACGGTGGTGTCGTCGTGGCGCATATTAAAACCACATATCGCGCACTGGTAGTTATAAGCGCGTAATACATTTTTGCGGAATAACGGGTCGCGCTGTTTACGGATTTGCTGGAGATCAAAACCCAGCTCGTCAGCAATTTCTTCCTGAATACTCTCGGTGAAGTGCGCTTCGAGTATCTGTTGCGCCAGAGTATTGATGAGTTTTTTATTGCCGGTTACCAGGGCGTAGTGCTGTTCATCGAAACCGCCTGCAACGTGGTATTCGTTCAGTTCCTTCACTGGCGGTTGTCGGCTGCTCCCTGCTGTTGAGCAAAGCTCGGCATTGTGTAATTGCCAGAATCCGTCGCCTTGTAATCGCCAGAACGGCATATCAGGTCGGTACTGTGAACGCTGTGGCCCAAAACGTTCCAGTAAACTGTGCAGAGGTTCGTAGATTTCCGATCCATAATCGAAAAGGCGTGGATGTCCATTCAGGTATCCCGCTAATACGTATAGCAATAACAATGGTTTATGCGGTGCGCGCTGTTCACCCTTATGCCAGATTTTTATATTGGCAATTGCCTGCTGTAGCGATTTACTGGAAGCCATTGATATCCCTGGCAGTGAAATAATTGCGATCATGCTTGCAAATTTTCTGCTGTTCAAGCCTGCAAGTGAAGATATATTACATTGATCTCGTTTGTTTTTTTGCTGCCTGTGTACCCTAATTGCCATGCGATGCTGCACCGGCGCAAACCACCGTTTACGCCGGAGGAGTTAAAAGCGTTGATGGATGCGAATAAATCAAATTAATGAACGCTCACTTTTCGCGCCAAAACTGCAAAATTGCTTCTACAAACCTGTCAGAAATAACCCCCCGACGGGCTGCCGTGCTGAAATGACTGCTTCGCAGTGCCGTCGTCCAGTTCTCCGGTGACCGGTACGCTGAACCGTAATATCCCGTGCTTAAATCGTCCGGGTCTTCATCAGGCGCGTTCGTCAGTCCTCTTTCACCTTGTTGCTGGAAGTCGACGAAAATAATATTGGCTAAAACATTATTTTGATAATTGCCATAAATAGCTTCATACGAATGCGGGAAATTTTCTTTCCAGTACCAGGTGGTATCGCCGCAAAACCACGGCGCGTCAGTAATATTATTAAGCTGAGAATGGTATTGTTTTAGATCCCTACGAAAGGCTTCAACCATATGATTAAAGTGTTGAGGGTGTGACGCGTAGTCACTGGTCATTAAGTCAAATTCGCCTTGCATCCAGCATACGCCGAGGAATTTGTTCTGCGGATTTTTTGCCAGTGCGGCTCGCGTTCTGCTGACTAAATCCTGGTACAGCGGAGTATCCGTTCCCCAACGACAAGCATCATGGCTGGCTCCGTGCCGTTCTGAATATGTCCCTTCGCTGCCCGCGGTAAAAGCCGATCCGCCACGGCAACACGGAACGATAAGAATCCCTGCATTATCAGGAATGAAGGGCAGTAATTTCCGTGCAATATGCAGTGCCTGGCCAACGGTGCCGTACTGTGTTTGATGATTCGTTGCCAGAGGATGGTGATAACCCTGCATATCCTGAACATCGTGTGGGCAGTGAGTCAGTGGAATAATGTCGTTAAAGTGACATGACGGGCCTCCGGGATGCGTATGCGCAAATCTCGCTAATTGTTTAATTCTGGGATGAGGCGCATCTTCCCTGTCCGGTAATGGCAGTCCTTCGCCATACGCCATGGCATTAGACTGACCAGCAACGGTAAGAACATAGTAATAATCGGGCGATATTATTGCGTTCATATAAATTTCGCGTAATTGAAATGACAAATTGATAGCAGGGCCCCTTTACCGGGGCCCTGAAGCGTTAGTTTTGTACTGTGACTTTATTATCCTTCACAGAGATCAAAACTGAATCCGTCACCGCTTTGCCGCCTGCAGTTTCACCGCCAATAATCAATAGACTATTATTCCAGGGCAATGATACTCCGTAGGCCCGACCTTGCGATAATTCACCCGATTTATCCCATTTCCCGTTATGCCAAAGATGAATATCAGTGCTATATGATTTTTTCAGGCCTTCATGCGCATAGTTCTTACCGTTCTGGTAATTTTCTCGTGAACCTTTGAATCCGGCCCCTCCGGCAAATATAAGAGAATCATTGCTTATCCCCGCAAAACCGCCAGCGACGCCATCTGGTGATGAGACGGGAGCAAGCTTATTCCATTTTAAATTATTACCGGTGAAATCAAGTTCAAATACGGCATCCGTTCGCAATCCTGGTTTGGCTTCGCCATTAATAAGCCAGGTTTTATCACCTTTATTCACAACCGCCGCACCAGCCGTTCCGTACCAGGGAGATTCGCCAGCGTAACTCCATTGCTGTGTTGAGGGATCAAAAGACAACAGAAACTTATTGAAGAAATAATCTTCTGCTTTTTTGTCAAAATAGTGAGCGTTGATTTTATCTATAGCGGTTGAATCTTTTCCAGCCTCGTTGAGATCTTCAAAATAGCCATTGAAGATATTCTGGTTAACACCGCCAGTAACATAAGCCTTGCCGTTGTGTACAAAAGTCACATGGCCCGCCATGCCCATCGGTGCATGCGACATCAATTTAACCCAACTATTGGTTTTGGGGTTGTATTTGTGTACGTCATTAAATACCTGAGTCAAGCCCTTGCTATTTTTGCCAATGCCGCCAAACACATACAGATTGCCATCAATAAATGCCGAGGTTGCTTGATCTCTTGGTCCACCAGGGAATGCAGCTAACGCTGTCCATTTTTTATCTTTGGCCTGTGTATCCAGCTTGTACCATGCCGTACCTGCGCTACCTAAACCAATGTAGACAGTGTCGTTATCAATTGCTCCGGTACCACTTTTAAATGGCACAGGAGTTTCAGGTAATACAGACGCGTTTGCGGCAAATGAAGCCATCATGATAGCAAGCGCCGTTATTGTTTTATTCATTGTGACTGTCTCCTGTCTACTACAGTTTAAATGACACACCAATGCGATAACTGTTTTCCGATAAATTATCTCTGCCGTTGTAAACACCCTGACGGTCAAGGTAGTCATATTCTATGTATGGCGTAATATCGGGCGTCATATGGTATTGTAGAACAAATGCATTTTCCGTCGCCCATTTCTTATGGTTTGCATAGCGATAATCGTTCTGTTTGCTGTATAGCGTCGTTTGCCATGCGAAGGTGAAATCACTATTAATATGGTAAGTGACATATCCATCCCAACGATGAACGTTATCACGAGACATATCACCGGATAAGTCTTGTTGTCGGTAAGCTTTCCAGTCGTAACGATAGCGAATGCCAAAATTAAGATCTTTTGTCGCGTCCCAGGACAGTTTTACGTAGGGTCCGTAGCGTGTGCCGTTGCTGCTAAAATGCGTTAACATTCCCGGGCGCACCGTCCATTGATCATCAAGTTTAATCGCGTAATTAACTTCAACCTGAACATCATTGAGTGCGGCATTTTCCTTTTTATTATCATGAATGGTATTCCAGGTATTACTTTCCATGCTTGCCCACCATCCATTTTGCCATCCCTCACTGACTTTGAGTCGAGTCTCATAGGCGTGGCTTCCACTACGATATCCACCACGTACGTCCAGTGTCGCAGCCTGAGAAATTAATGGGGACGAAAAGCACAGTAATAATACGCCAGAAAGTATTTTAGCCTTTTTCATAAATTTCACTCATTTGTAGGATACAGAAAGCAATACAAAGCCCGCATAAACAATTAGCATTTATGTTGTGTAATATTTTTTTGCCAGGCTTATAGTGTCTTTGGCAACCGGTAGCTGTATTTTATATTTTTTTGTATAAGGTCTCCTGTGAAAAATCTCTTTTCACATTATTTAAATAAACAGAGATCCAGATTAAATACCTGAGTATAAAATCTCTTCTGATGTTTAATTGATTTGAATGTTCGTAAGCTATATCACTTACTCAATCCATTTTACCCAGAGTCATAAAATAGAATGTCTGTTGATCTCATTTTCATATTCCTTTCAGACTGAAGTGCGTTTTCATCACCCGATGAGAAAGAACTGAAGTGATGTTTGCCATAGATTGCGAGATGCCCTGTCTCATTGACTATCTTGGTGCACCTTTATACCTGTTATACCAGATCAAAAATCACGCAATCCATACAACAAAACCAGATTTGCAATTCGTGTCACAAAATATGTCGATCTTTTTCTAAGAGGAAGATGCCATGTGAAGCCAGACGAACACTTGCGGTGGTCTTCAAAAACTAAAGATCTTAGTTTAACTATTTGTTTTATAAATAATTTATTTAGAGTCTAAACAAGGGGAGCTTTGCAAGCTAACTCAGTGAGCTTGGTGAAAATCAGTGTTTACCCGCCATCAGGCTGAGCATAATTCTCATCATGAAATATGTTTCCTGGTTTGTGGCTTGTAACTGGTCACTTCTGAAGTCGATCTGGAGAGGCTTGTTGATGTTGGTGTTTTCAGGATGATGTTTCACTTAGTTTGTTTGCCGTATCGCCCGGCGAATGGCTGTGATTGAGGAAGGTTTAAGTCGTAGTGACCAAAGCTATATTTACCAACGAATGTAGATGAAAAAATCATCTCCTGCGTTCCCCCATATCTCCAGGATAAAAAGGAATGTAACAATCTCATGGCGTAAGCTGACGAATCAGCAGGAATAATCGCTAGGGACCTAAGAATTAGCATGATAATAGCCACTAAGAAATTACTGCGCTCCATGAAATAGCCATTTTGTGGCAAATGGAGTTGACTAATAATGTCATATGTGAGACGGCTAGTTGAACGAATATTAAATTTTGCTGAATTTTTTATGTTGATTTTACTTGTTACAGAACATATCACATGATATATAGATAAGATTAGTTGCATTAATGATGAGGGTTATTATTAGATTCGTATCCGATTGATAAATATATAAAGGTACATAGCATGCAAGAGCATGGCGTTTGTATGGCAACGTTATTATAATTAACTGTTGCTACTCCATTTAAGTTCACTCAGAAGAACTGGTCCACTTACGTTAGTTATTAAGCAAACGTTCGCTTTTATAAACATAATCAGGATAAAAATGTTGGATTATTGCTAACCCAGCACAGCTAGTGCGCGTCTGTAATTATAAGGGAAAAACGATGAAGAATAAGGCTGATAACAAAAAAAGGAACTTCCTGACCCATAGTGAAATCGAATCACTCCTTAAAGCAGCAAATACCGGGCCTCATGCAGCACGTAATTATTGTCTGACTTTGCTTTGTTTTATTCATGGTTTCCGGGCGAGTGAAATTTGTCGATTGAGGATTTCGGATATTGATCTTAAGGCAAAGTGTATATATATCCATCGATTAAAAAAAGGCTTTTCAACAACGCACCCGCTATTGAATAAAGAAGTTCAGGCTTTAAAAAACTGGTTGAGTATCCGTACTTCGTACCCGCATGCTGAGAGCGAGTGGGTATTTTTATCACGTAAGGGGAATCCGCTTTCTCGGCAACAGTTTTACCATATTATCTCGACTTCCGGTGGTAATGCCGGGTTGTCACTGGAGATTCATCCGCACATGTTACGCCATTCGTGTGGTTTTGCTTTGGCGAATATGGGAATAGATACGCGACTTATCCAGGATTATCTTGGGCATCGCAATATTCGTCATACTGTCTGGTATACCGCCAGCAATGCAGGGCGTTTTTACGGCATCTGGGATAGAGCCAGAGGACGACAGCGTCACGCTGTTTTATAGAGATAGTTGAGATACCAGGGATGGTGTTAAAAACTACATTATTCTTACGATATATCAAAAATGATTAACCATTTATTAATTGATGTTATTGTAAGTGTGATTATTAATTTTCATAATAAACATTAAGTTAACCATATCCATACAAAATACAATGGTTTATGTTCTTCAAAATAAATAAACAAAATCATTCATAAATTTACACATCACTTAAATTCTCCTGTTTCCGCACTTTTTTCTTTATTTTTTAAGCAACTGGAAGTTAATCCACTGCAATCTATTGTTATATTGAATCAAATCAATGAAAATAGATGTTGTCACATCAGTGATATTTTATTTTTGTATGATATTTAATGTAATTGACTGATAGCCACATCACTCCGTGTGTGGTTATCTTTTTATCTATTGGGCTAATTTTGACCGATTGAGGTTTCCTATAGGTATTCATTCAAATATATCTCAGTTAGGAGTACTACTATTGTGAGTAAACGTCGTTATCTTACCGGTAAAGAAGTTCAGGCCATGATGCAGGCGGTTTGTTACGGGGCAACGGGAGCCAGAGATTATTGTCTTATTCTGTTGGCATATCGGCATGGGATGCGTATTAGTGAACTGCTTGATCTGCATTATCAGGACCTTGACCTTAATGAAGGTAGAATAAATATTCGCCGACTGAAGAACGGATTTTCTACCGTTCACCCGTTACGTTTTGATGAGCGTGAAGCCGTGGAACGCTGGACCCAGGAACGTGCTAACTGGAAAGGCGCTGACCGGACTGACGCTATATTTATTTCTCGCCGCGGGAGTCGGCTTTCTCGCCAGCAGGCCTATCGCATTATTCGCGATGCCGGTATTGAAGCTGGAACCGTAACGCAGACTCATCCTCATATGTTAAGGCATGCTTGCGGTTATGAACTGGCGGAGCGTGGTGCAGATACTCGTTTAATTCAGGATTATCTCGGGCATCGAAATATTCGCCATACTGTGCGTTATACCGCCAGTAATGCTGCTCGTTTTGCCGGATTATGGGAAAGAAATAATCTCATAAACGAAAAATTAAAAAGAGAAGAGGTTTGATTTAACTTATTGATAATAAAGTTAAAAAACAAATAAATACAAGACAATTGGGGCCAAACTGTCCATATCATAAATAAGTTACGTATTTTTTCTCAAGCATAAAAATATTAAAAAACGACAAAAAGCATCTAACTGTTTGATATGTAAATTATTTCTATTGTAAATTAATTTCACATCACCTCCGCTATATGTAAAGCTAACGTTTCTGTGGCTCGACGCATCTTCCTCATTCTTCTCTCCAAAAACCACCTCATGCAATATAAACATCTATAAATAAAGATAACAATAGAATATTAAGCCAACAAATAAACTGAAAAAGTTTGTCCGCGATGCTTTCCTCTATGAGTCAAAATGGCCCCAAATGTTTCATCTTTTGGGGGAAAACTGTGCAGTGTTGGCAGTCAAACTCGTTGACAAAACAAAGTGTACAGAACGACTGCCCATGTCGATTTAGAAATAGTTTTTTAAAGGAAAGCAGCATGAAAATTAAAACTCTGGCAATCGTTGTTCTGTCGGCTCTGTCCCTCAGTTCCGCAGCGGCTCTGGCCGATACTACGACGGTAAATGGTGGGACCGTTCACTTTAAAGGGGAAGTTGTTAACGCCGCTTGCGCAGTTGATGCAGGCTCTGTTGATCAAACCGTTCAGTTGGGCCAGGTTCGTACCGCTAGCCTGAAGCAGGCTGGAGCAACCAGCTCTGCCGTTGGTTTTAACATTCAGCTGAATGATTGCGATACCACTGTTGCCACAAAAGCCGCTGTTGCCTTCTTAGGTACGGCAATTGATGCTACGCATACTGATGTACTGGCTCTGCAGAGTTCAGCTGCGGGTAGCGCAACAAACGTTGGTGTGCAGATCCTGGACAGAACGGGTGCTGCGCTGGCGCTGGACGGTGCGACATTTAGTTCAGAAACAACCCTGAATAACGGAACCAACACCATTCCGTTCCAGGCGCGTTATTTTGCAACCGGTGCCGCAACCCCGGGTGCTGCTAATGCGGATGCGACCTTCAAGGTTCAGTATCAATAACCTACCCAGGTTCAGGGACGTCATTACGGGCAGGGATGCCCACCCTTGTGCGATAAAAATAACGATGAAAAGGAAGAGATTATTTCTATTAGCGTCGTTGCTGCCAATGTTTGCTCTGGCCGGAAATAAATGGAATACCACGCTGCCCGGCGGAAATATGCAATTTCAGGGCGTCATTATTGCGGAAACTTGCCGGATTGAAGCCGGTGATAAACAAATGACGGTCAATATGGGGCAAATCAGCAGTAACCGGTTTCATGCGGTTGGGGAAGATAGCGCACCGGTGCCTTTTGTTATTCATTTACGGGAATGTAGCACGGTGGTGAGTGAACGTGTAGGTGTGGCGTTTCACGGTGTCGCGGATGGTAAAAATCCGGATGTGCTTTCCGTGGGAGAGGGGCCAGGGATAGCCACCAATATTGGCGTAGCGTTGTTTGATGATGAAGGAAACCTCGTACCGATTAATCGTCCTCCAGCAAACTGGAAACGGCTTTACTCAGGCTCTACTTCGCTACATTTCATCGCCAAATATCGTGCTACCGGGCGTCGGGTTACTGGCGGCATCGCCAATGCCCAGGCCTGGTTCTCTTTAACCTATCAGTAATTGTTCAGCAGATAATGTGATAACAGGAACAGGACAGTGAGTAATAAAAACGTCAATGTAAGGAAATCGCAGGAAATAACATTCTGCTTGCTGGCAGGTATCCTGATGTTCATGGCAATGATGGTTGCCGGACGCGCTGAAGCGGGAGTGGCCTTAGGTGCGACTCGCGTAATTTATCCGGCAGGGCAAAAACAAGTGCAACTTGCCGTGACAAATAATGATGAAAATAGTACCTATTTAATTCAATCATGGGTGGAAAATGCCGATGGTGTAAAGGATGGTCGTTTTATCGTGACGCCTCCTCTGTTTGCGATGAAGGGAAAAAAAGAGAATACCTTACGTATTCTTGATGCAACAAATAACCAATTGCCACAGGATCGGGAAAGTTTATTCTGGATGAATGTTAAAGCGATTCCGTCAATGGATAAATCAAAATTGACTGAGAATACGCTACAGCTCGCAATTATCAGCCGCATTAAACTGTACTATCGCCCGGCTAAATTAGCGTTGCCACCCGATCAGGCCGCAGAAAAATTAAGATTTCGTCGTAGCGCGAATTCTCTGACGCTGATTAACCCGACACCCTATTACCTGACGGTAACAGAGTTGAATGCCGGAACCCGGGTTCTTGAAAATGCATTGGTGCCTCCAATGGGCGAAAGCACGGTTAAATTGCCTTCTGATGCAGGAAGCAATATTACTTACCGAACAATAAATGATTATGGCGCACTTACCCCCAAAATGACGGGCGTAATGGAATAACGCAGGGGGAATTTTTCGCCTGAATAAAAAGAATTGACTGCCGGGTGATTTTAAACCGGAGGAATAATGTCATATCTGAATTTAAGACTTTACCAGCGAAACACACAATGCTTGCATATTCGTAAGCATCGTTTGGCTGGTTTTTTTGTCCGGCTCGTTGTTGCCTGTGCTTTTGCCGCACAGGCACCTTTGTTATCTGCCGAACTCTATTTTAACCCGCGCTTTTTAGCGGATGATCCCCAGGCTGTGGCTGATTTATCGCGTTTTGAAAATGGGCAAGAATTACCGCCAGGGACGTATCGCGTCGATATCTATTTGAATAATGGTTATATGGCAACGCGTGATGTCACATTTAATACGGGCGACAGTGAACAAGGGATTGTTCCCTGCCTGACACGCGCGCAACTTGCCAGTATGGGGCTGAATACGGCTTCTGTCTCCGGTATGAATCTGCTGGCGGATGATGCCTGCGTGCCATTAACCTCAATAATCCATGACGCTACTGCGCATTTAGATGTTGGTCAGCAGCGACTCAACCTGACGATCCCTCAGGCATTTATGAGTAATCGCGCGCGTGGTTATATTCCTCCTGAGTTATGGGATCCCGGTATTAATGCCGGATTGCTCAATTATAATTTCAGCGGAAATAGTGTACAGAATCGGATTGGGGGTAACAGCCATTATGCATATTTAAACCTACAGAGTGGGTTAAATATTGGTGCGTGGCGTTTACGCGACAATACCACCTGGAGTTATAACAGTAGCGACAGATCATCAGGTAGCAAAAATAAATGGCAGCATATCAATACCTGGCTTGAGCGAGACATAATACCGTTACGTTCCCGGCTGACGCTGGGTGATGGTTATACTCAGGGCGATATTTTCGATGGTATTAACTTTCGCGGCGCACAATTGGCCTCAGATGACAATATGTTACCCGATAGCCAAAGAGGATTTGCCCCGGTGATCCACGGTATTGCTCGTGGTACTGCACAGGTCACTATTAAACAAAATGGGTATGACATTTATAATAGTACGGTGCCACCGGGGCCTTTTACCATCAACGATATCTATGCCGCAGGTAATAGTGGTGACTTGCAGGTAACGATCAAAGAGGCTGACGGCAGCACGCAGATTTTTACCGTACCCTATTCGTCAGTCCCGCTTTTGCAACGTGAAGGGCATACTCGTTATTCCATTACGGCAGGAGAATACCGTAGTGGAAATGCGCAGCAGGAAAAACCCCGCTTTTTCCAGAGTACATTACTCCACGGCCTTCCGGCTGGCTGGACAATATATGGTGGAACGCAACTGGCGGATCGTTATCGTGCTTTTAATTTCGGTATCGGGAAAAACATGGGGGCACTGGGCGCTCTGTCTGTGGATATGACGCAGGCTAATTCCACACTTCCCGATGACAGTCAGCATGACGGACAATCGGTGCGTTTTCTCTATAACAAATCGCTCAATGAATCAGGCACGAATATTCAGTTAGTGGGTTACCGTTATTCGACCAGCGGATATTTTAATTTCGCTGATACAACATACAGTCGAATGAATGGCTACAACATCGAAACACAGGACGGAGTTATTCAGGTTAAGCCGAAATTCACCGACTATTACAACCTCGCTTATAACAAACGCGGGAAATTACAACTCACCGTTACTCAGCAACTCGGGCGCACATCAACACTGTATTTGAGTGGTAGCCATCAAACTTATTGGGGAACGAGTAATGTCGATGAGCAATTCCAGGCTGGATTAAATACTGCGTTCGAAGATATCAACTGGACGCTCAGCTATAGCCTGACGAAAAACGCCTGGCAAAAAGGACGTGATCAGATGTTAGCGCTTAACGTCAATATTCCTTTCAGCCACTGGCTGCGTTCTGACAGTAAATCTCAGTGGCGACATGCCAGTGCCAGCTACAGCATGTCACACGATCTCAACGGTCGGATGACCAATCTGGCTGGTGTATACGGTACGTTGCTGGAAGACAACAACCTCAGCTATAGCGTGCAAACCGGCTATGCCGGGGGAGGCGATGGTAATAGCGGAAGCACAGGCTACGCCACGCTGAATTATCGCGGTGGTTACGGCAATGCCAATATCGGTTACAGCCATAGCGATGATATTAAGCAGCTCTATTACGGAGTCAGCGGTGGGGTACTGGCTCATGCCAATGGCGTAACGCTGGGGCAGCCGTTAAACGATACGGTGGTGCTTGTTAAAGCGCCTGGCGCAAAAGATGCAAAAGTCGAAAACCAGACGGGGGTGCGTACCGACTGGCGTGGTTATGCCGTGCTGCCTTATGCCACTGAATATCGGGAAAATAGAGTGGCGCTGGATACCAATACCCTGGCTGATAACGTCGATTTAGATAACGCGGTCGCTAACGTTGTTCCCACTCGTGGGGCGATCGTGCGAGCAGAGTTTAAAGCGCGCGTTGGGATAAAACTGCTCATGACGCTAACCCACAATAATAAGCCGCTGCCGTTTGGGGCGATGGTGACATCAGAGAGTAGCCAGAGTAGCGGCATTGTTGCGGATAATGGTCAGGTTTACCTCAGCGGAATGCCTTTAGCGGGAAAAGTTCAGGTGAAATGGGGAGAAGAGGAAAATGCTCACTGTGTCGCCAATTATCAACTGCCACCAGAGAGTCAGCAGCAGTTATTAACCCAGCTATCAGCTGAATGTCGTTAAGGGGGCGTGATGAGAAACAAACCTTTTTATCTTCTGTGCGCTTTTTTGTGGCTGGCGGTGAGTCACGCTTTGGCTGCGGATAGCACGATTACTATCCGCGGCTATGTCAGAGATAACGGCTGTAGTGTGGCCGCTGAATCAACCAATTTTACTGTTGATCTGATGGAAAACGCGGCGAAGCAATTTAACAACATTGGCGCAACGACTCCTGTCGTTCCATTTCGTATTTTGCTGTCACCCTGTGGTAACGCCGTTTCTGCCGTAAAGGTTGGGTTTACCGGCGTTGCAGATAGCCACAATGCCAACCTGCTTGCACTTGAAAATACGGTGTCAGCGGCTTCGGGACTGGGAATACAGCTTCTGAATGAGCAGCAAAATCAAATACCCCTTAATGCTCCATCGTCCGCGATTTCGTGGACGACCCTGACGCCGGGTAAACCAAATACGCTGAATTTTTACGCCCGGCTAATGGCGACACAGGTGCCTGTCACTGCGGGGCATATCAATGCCACGGCTACCTTCACTCTTGAATATCAGTAACTGGAGATGCTCATGAAATGGCGCAAACGTGGGTATTTATTGGCGGCAATATTGGCGCTCGCAAGTGCGACGATACAGGCAGCCGATGTCACCATCACGGTGAACGGTAAGGTCGTCGCCAAACCGTGCACGGTTTCCACCACCAATGCCACGGTTGATCTCGGCGATCTTTATTCTTTCAGTCTGATGTCTGCCGGGGCGGCATCGGCCTGGCATGATGTTGCGCTTGAGTTGACTAATTGTCCGGTGGGAACGTCGAGGGTCACTGCCAGCTTCAGCGGGGCAGCCGACAGTACCGGATATTATAAAAACCAGGGGACCGCGCAAAACATCCAGTTAGAGCTACAGGATGACAGTGGCAACACATTGAATACTGGCGCAACCAAAACAGTTCAGGTGGATGATTCCTCACAATCAGCGCACTTCCCGTTACAGGTCAGAGCATTGACAGTAAATGGCGGAGCCACTCAGGGAACCATTCAGGCAGTGATTAGCATCACCTATACCTACAGCTGAACCCGAAGAGATGATTGTAATGAAACGAGTTATTACCCTGTTTGCTGTACTGCTGATGGGCTGGTCGGTAAATGCCTGGTCATTCGCCTGTAAAACCGCCAATGGTACAGCTATCCCTATTGGCGGTGGCAGCGCTAATGTTTATGTAAACCTTGCGCCTGCCGTGAATGTGGGGCAAAACCTGGTCGTAGATCTTTCGACGCAAATCTTTTGCCATAACGATTATCCGGAAACCATTACAGACTATGTCACACTGCAACGAGGCTCGGCTTATGGCGGCGTGTTATCTAATTTTTCCGGGACCGTAAAATATAGTGGCAGTAGCTATCCATTTCCGACCACCAGCGAAACGCCGCGGGTTGTTTATAATTCGAGAACGGATAAGCCGTGGCCGGTGGCGCTTTATTTGACGCCTGTGAGCAGTGCGGGCGGGGTGGCGATTAAAGCTGGCTCATTAATTGCCGTGCTTATTTTGCGACAGACCAACAACTATAACAGCGATGATTTCCAGTTTGTGTGGAATATTTACGCCAATAATGATGTGGTGGTGCCTACTGGCGGCTGCGATGTTTCTGCTCGTGATGTCACCGTTACTCTGCCGGACTACCCTGGTTCAGTGCCAATTCCTCTTACCGTTTATTGTGCGAAAAGCCAAAACCTGGGGTATTACCTCTCCGGCACAACCGCAGATGCGGGCAACTCGATTTTCACCAATACCGCGTCGTTTTCACCAGCGCAGGGCGTCGGCGTACAGTTGACGCGCAACGGTACGATTATTCCAGCGAATAACACGGTATCGTTAGGAGCAGTAGGGACTTCGGCGGTAAGTCTGGGATTAACGGCAAATTACGCACGTACCGGAGGGCAGGTGACTGCAGGGAATGTGCAATCGATTATTGGCGTGACTTTTGTTTATCAATAAAGAAATCACAGGGCATTGCTAATGCAGTTACGCAATATTACCTGAAGCTAAAAACCTGCACGTTAGCCCTTTGTAGGCCAGATAAGACGCGTCAGCGTCGCATCTGGCATAAACAAAGCGCACTTTGCGGGTCTTTTCCCCTCACCCTAACCCTCACCCCGGAGGGGCGAGGGGACTGTCTGGGCACATTTTTAGACTTTGTCATCAGTCTGAGCCTGCCATTGGCAGGCTCTGGTGTCCTTTTACGCTACCATGCTAATAATCAGCACAATAATCAGCCCAACCACGGAGTTGACCAGCTCCAGCAGACCCCAGGTTTTCAACGTGTCTTTTACTGACAGGTCAAAGTAACCTTTGAACAACCAGAAAGATGCATCGTTAATGTGGGTGAGGGTGTTGGAACCCGCAGCCGTCGCCAGTACCAGCAGCGCCGGATTCACGCCAACCAGCTGACCAGTTGCTGGATCTAGGATTGCAGCACTGATAATCCCGGCGGCGGTCATCGCCGAAACGACACCCTGACCCGTCGCCAGACGAATTAGCACAGTGATCAGCCATGCCATGATGTAGGGCGAGATATTGCCGTGGGACATCAACATGCCGATGGTGTCGCCAATGCCGGTGTCGATGATGGTCTGCTTCAGCACGCCACCCGCACCGATGATCAGAATCACCATTGCAATACTCTTCACCGCGCTTTCAAAAGCGTTCATCACCCACTGCATGTCATGACCACGTGCGGTGCCAAAGAGTACGAATGCAACCACCATCGCAATAAACATTGCAATCGGCGAGGAACCGATAAAGTTAACCACTTCCCAGGCAGGGGTATCTTTTACCAGCCAGATATTGGCGATGGTGGTAGAGATCATAATGATCGCCGGGATCAGCGGCACCAGAATCGAAACGCCGAAAGAGGGCAGATTATTCATATCTACCGGTTGATCTGCTTTCAGGAATGATGGCGTTGGGCGCTCAAGATTGCCGAGGAACTTCGGCAGGATCAGACCTGCGCAGATTACACTTGGGATCGTCACCAGTACGCCATAGATATAAACCATCCCCATATCCGCGCCATAAGCATTCACCAGCGCCACCGGACCCGGCTGCGGTGGGAACAGTGAATGTGCGGTAGTGGCAGCTGCTACTGCCGGGATCGCCAGTTTCAGGAACGGAATTTTAGCTTCGGCGGCAATAACAATAACCAGCGGCGCTAACATGATAAAGGCCACTTCATAGAACATCGCCAGACCAAAAATCAGGCCGATGATAATCACCGACAGCTGTACATAGCGCAGACCGAGACGCGCCAGCAGCGTATGCGCTATCTGGTGAGCCGCGCCGGAGTCGACCATCAATTTACCGATGACCGCACCGAACACCACGATGATAGCCAGTTCCCCCAGCGTGTTGCCGAAGCCCGCTTTCATAGTGTGCAGCAGCGACATCAAATCCATGCCCGCCAGCATCCCGACGGACAGCGCCGCCACCAACAAAGCCACCATTGAATTGATTTTGAACTTCAAATTCAGTACCAGCATCAGACCAATGCCGAATACCACCCAGAGAATGTTAAGCACATGCATAACGTTTTACCTTACCTGGTTGAACCGTTGTTATTTTGGGCGACATGTTATGTAAATTGGTCAACCATTGTTGCGATGAATGTCACATCCTCTGATCAATAACCATCGATTACCCTTTGCTGCAATTTGCAGCAACAACCATGAGAGTGAAATTCTTGTGATGTGGTTAACCAATTTCAGAATTCGGGTTGACATGTCTTACCAAAAGGTAGAACTTATACGCCATCTCATCCGATGCAACGCCACGGCTGCGGTCTGGTTGTTCATCCGGATACCTAAACAACTCCAGGGTTCCGCGTCTCTTTGCTGTGGAACCCACTATGTGAAAGAGGAAAAATCATGGAACAGACCTGGCGCTGGTACGGCCCAAACGATCCGGTTTCTTTAGCTGATGTCCGTCAGGCGGGCGCAACTGGCGTGGTTACCGCGCTGCACCATATCCCGAACGGCGAAGTATGGTCCGTAGAAGAGATCCTCAAACGCAAGGCGATCGTTGAAGACGCAGGCCTGGTGTGGTCTGTCGTAGAAAGCGTACCAATTCACGAAGATATCAAAACCCACACTGGCAACTATGAGCAGTGGATCGCTAACTATCAGCAGACTCTGCGCAACCTGGCGCAGTGTGGCATTCGCACCGTGTGCTACAACTTCATGCCGGTGCTCGACTGGACCCGTACTGACCTCGAATACGTGCTGCCAGACGGCTCCAAAGCTCTGCGCTTCGACCAGATCGAATTCGCTGCATTCGAAATGCATATCCTGAAACGTCCAGGCGCGGAAGCGGATTACACCGAAGAAGAAATTGCTCAGGCTGCTGTTCGCTTCGCCACTATGAGCGACGAAGACAAAGCGCGTCTGACCCGTAACATCATTGCTGGTCTTCCGGGCGCGGAAGAAGGCTACACCCTCGACCAGTTCCGTAAACACCTGGAGCTGTACAAAGATATCGACAAAGCGAAGCTGCGCGAAAACTTTGCCGTCTTCCTGAAAGCGATTATTCCAGTTGCTGAAGAAGTCGGCGTGCGTATGGCTGTTCACCCGGACGATCCGCCGCGCCCGATCCTCGGCCTGCCGCGCATTGTTTCCACCATTGAAGATATGCAGTGGATGGTTGATACCGTAAACAGCATGGCAAACGGTTTTACCATGTGCACCGGTTCCTACGGCGTGCGTGCTGACAACGATCTGGTTGATATGATCAAGCAGTTCGGTCCGCGTATTTACTTCACCCATCTGCGCTCCACCATGCGTGAAGATAACCCGAAAACCTTCCACGAAGCGGCGCACCTGAACGGTGACGTTGATATGTACGAAGTGGTGAAAGCGATTGTTGAAGAAGAACACCGTCGTAAAGCGGAAGGCAAAGAAGACCTGATCCCGATGCGTCCGGACCACGGTCATCAGATGCTGGACGACCTGAAGAAGAAAACCAACCCAGGTTACTCCGCAATTGGTCGTCTGAAAGGCCTGGCCGAAGTTCGCGGTGTCGAACTGGCGATCCAGCGCGCTTTCTTTAGCCGTTAATATCCACCGGCATGGCTGCGCGCCGTGCCGGTTCCTTCTTCCTTGCCGTCACTCTCTGAAGACGGATTCTGGAGTTTACGATGACTACTATTGTTGACAGCAATCTGCCGGTTGCCCGCCCGTCATGGGATCATTCTCGTCTGGAATCACGCATTGTGCATCTCGGTTGCGGGGCGTTTCACCGCGCGCACCAGGCGCTGTATACCCATCATCTGCTGGAAAGCACCGACAGCGACTGGGGCATCTGCGAAGTTAACCTGATGCCAGGCAACGACCGCGTGCTGATCGAAAACCTGAAAAAACAGCAACTGCTGTACACCGTAGCGGAAAAAGGCGCAGAGAGCACCGAGCTGAAAATTATCGGTTCGATGAAAGAAGCGCTGCATCCGGAAATCGATGGCTGCGAAGGTATTCTCAACGCGATGGCGCGTCCGCAAACGGCGATTGTCTCTCTAACGGTCACGGAAAAAGGCTACTGCGCTGATGCGGCAAGCGGTCAACTGGATCTCAATAACCCGCTGATCAAGCACGATCTGGAAAACCCGACTGCGCCGAAGTCCGCGATTGGTTACATCGTCGAAGCCTTGCGTCTGCGTCGTGAAAAAGGGTTGAAAGCGTTTACGGTGATGTCCTGCGATAACGTGCGTGAAAACGGTCATGTGGCGAAGGTCGCGGTACTGGGGCTGGCTCAGGCGCGTGACCCGCAGCTAGCGGCATGGATTGAAGAGAACGTCACCTTCCCGTGCACCATGGTTGACCGCATCGTTCCGGCGGCGACGCCAGAAACCTTACAGGAAATTGCTGACCAGCTGGGTGTTTACGACCCGTGCGCCATTGCCTGCGAACCGTTCCGTCAGTGGGTGATTGAAGATAACTTCGTTAATGGTCGCCCGGACTGGGATAAAGTGGGCGCACAGTTCGTTGCAGACGTTGTGCCGTTCGAAATGATGAAGCTGCGTATGCTGAACGGCAGCCACTCTTTTCTGGCGTACCTCGGTTACCTCGGCGGCTATGAAACCATTGCCGACACCGTGACTAACCCGGCTTATCGCAAAGCGGCCTTTGCCCTGATGATGCAGGAACAAGCGCCAACGCTGTCGATGCCGGAAGGTACAGACCTGAACGCCTATGCGACGCTGCTGATCGAGCGTTTCAGCAACCCGTCTCTGCGTCACCGTACCTGGCAGATTGCGATGGACGGCAGCCAGAAGTTACCGCAGCGTCTGCTGGACCCGGTGCGTCTGCACCTGCAAAACGGCGGCAGCTGGCGTCACCTGGCGCTGGGCGTGGCTGGCTGGATGCGTTACACCCAGGGCGTGGATGAGCAGGGTAATGCCATTGACGTGGTCGACCCGATGCTGGCGGAGTTCCAGAAGATCAACGCGCAGTATCAGGGCGCAGACCGCGTGAAAGCGCTGCTGGGCCTGAGCGGTATTTTTGCCGATGATCTGCCGCAGAATGCCGACTTTGTTGGCGCAGTGACGGCGGCATATCAGCAGCTGTGCGAACGCGGTGCGCGCGAGTGTGTGGCTGCGCTGTAACTAACTGATTACCCTACAGACTTACTGGTCAATCAAACTGATATTTGGTTGACCAGTTTTCGTTTTTTTGCCCACCTGTACGTGCCAACTTCCAGTGCTAATGGTATAGTTTGAGATTAACGGGGGCCGTAAAATTGCCCGTTGTAGGCCGGATAAGGCGTTCACGCCGCATCCGGCAAAAATTTGATTAACCGCACCTAACGGACACAACACCATGAAATCTGCCACCTCTGCGCAAAGACCTTACCAGGAAGTCGGGGCGATGATCCGCGATCTGATCATAAAGACGCCGTACAACCCTGGCGAACGGCTGCCGCCGGAGCGTGAAATTGCAGAAATGCTTGATGTCACGCGGACGGTGGTACGTGAAGCGCTGATCATGCTGGAGATCAAAGGGCTGGTGGAAGTGCGCCGGGGTGCCGGTATCTATGTTCTTGATAGCTCAGGCAGCCACAACACAGACAGTCCGGATGCCAACGTCTGCAATGATGCGGGTCCTTTTGAGCTGTTACAGGCGCGTCAGTTACTGGAAAGTAACATCGCCGAGTTTGCCGCCCTGCAGGCTACCCGCGAAGATATCGTCAAAATGCGTCAGGCATTGCAACTGGAAGAGCGTGAACTGGCTTCCAGTGCGCCGGGCAGCAGCGAAAGCGGTGACATGCAGTTCCATCTCGCTATTGCCGAAGCAACGCATAACAGCATGCTGGTGGAGCTGTTCCGTCAGTCCTGGCAGTGGCGGGAAAACAACCCAATGTGGATCCAGTTGCACAGCCATCTGGATGACAGCCTGTATCGCAAAGAGTGGTTGGGCGATCACAAACAGATCCTCGCCGCGTTAATCAAAAAAGATGCCCGAGCGGCGAAGCTGGCAATGTGGCAGCATCTGGAAAACGTTAAGCAACGTCTGCTGGAATTCTCGAACGTTGACGATATTTATTTTGATGGCTATCTGTTTGATTCATGGCCGCTGGATAAAGTCGACGCCTGACTTATTATAATAAGCGCAAGGGTAAACGTTCCTTGCGCTTTCTTAAATTAAGAAGTCGCAATGAGTATTACTTTGTAAATTGCAGGGTATTGTTTAAATATCTGTATAACCTGAATATTAGTACTCATTCTTCTCAGTGGCTATTTACCAATATAATTCCATTCACCATTTTTTAATTCAAACAGTTCTGGAAGAGATGACGGTTGCAGAGTCATGCGTTTGAGTGGCGCATCTTCATCACCGGGGATAACGTTATATCCCATTTTTGCATGGATCTCCGCGGTACCGGGATAGGCTTCTATACCAATTATTGGGTCATTACCCAACTCAATATTAGCATTAAGTAATGCGGCAAGGGCGAATCCGGAAGAATTTGCTACCCCTGTTACCGTCATTATCTGATCAATATAGATATCAATCCTTGGCTGCTCATTGGTCCATCTTTTTGCCTGAGAAACTGGAAGGGTTGAAATATATCCTATCGTGGTTCCGGCGTAACCTGGAACATTGCAACCAGGGCCTAATGTTATTTCATGAACTGTATAGTCCTCAACAGGATCGAAAGGGCTCTTCATAAATAAATTTAGCCGTAAACCTTCTGCTAATTCTGTAGCAGCATGCGCCTTTTTACATATACCACCATATATTTCGTCTAAAGCTGAGGTGATTTTCAAGTTTCGATAGAGCATACGTCCTGTTGTTGTAATACCATCGGATTCTCTGCATGCTTCTGTCACATAATTAAATGGCCAGGGCTCTTTACTAATATCAAGTTTTCTAATTTCGACAACGCTTTTTCCATCGTAATTATGGTTATTGCCACGAGCAAGAGGCAGAAGATAGATATTTTCCGTATCCAGGCGAGCTCGTTCATATTTACGTGTTAACTCATTGTCGACTTTTGGGTGATGAAGGAAGTGATTATCTGTAATAATTTGACTCTGAAGGGCATTGCTTAATGGCATAGACATAATAGTTACCTTTTATGAGTATTTCACTGATGTTTAGAAAAATAGATAAATTTTTCTGTAGTAAAAAGAGAAGTAAACAAATGACATGCATGTTTCTGTTGTAGTGATATCAACTCTACACGGTGATATTAAAGGGTAGGAAACACTCTAAAGTATCAAAAAACGCTCATTTGAAATTATTTTCATGCAATTAAAAAGCATATCTTATTACTAATTGGAATTTGATGTTGCTATATTGATGTCTATATTAATAATGCCTGTGAATGGTATTTTTGATGTATTTGATATGTTATCAATTTATATTATTTACAAACTAATTGTTTCAAATAATACATGGCTGATTATGCGGAAATAAATAATTTCCCACCGGAATTAAGTAGCAGCGGTGACAAGTATTTTCATCTACGTAACTATTCGGAATATTCAGAATATACTAGCGGTTTTTTTTTGAGTTTGATGATTTTTATCAAATCATGACTTTTTTCCTGAAAAGTCAGTAGATATTCATAGGCAAGTAAGGTTTTATACTTTGCTGACAGGATTCAGGCCTGTCTCAGACTGACATGGATGTAATGAACAAAAGGGAATGGCTATGGAAAATGAGCATCAATACAGTGGTGCCCGGTGTTCAGGGCAAGCCGCATATGTTGCTAAACGTCAGGAGTGCGCAAAATGATGCGCCAATCACTTCAGGCTGTTTTACCTGAAATTTCAGGCAATAAAACGTCATTGCTGCGTAAATCGGTATGCAGCGATCTCCTCACTCTTTTTAATTCTCCTCATTCGGCATTACCGTCATTACTTGTTTCAGGCATGCCCGAGTGGCAAGTGCATAACCAGAGCGACAAACATCTCCAGAGCTGGTATTGCCGTCAGCTGCGTTCTGCACTGTTATTTCATGAGCCACGGATTGCGGCGTTGCAGGTTAATTTTAAAGAAGCGTACTGCCACACTCTGGCGATCAGCCTTGAGATAATGCTGTACCACGACGGTGAACCGCTAACGTTTGATCTGGTCTGGGATAATGGCGGTTGGTGTAGTGCGATGCTGGAGAATGTCAGCTAAGCACAATCTCCAGCTCGCGCAGTTCACGCCAGAAGCGTTCGGCAACTGGATTCATGCGGGTATTCATTCGGTATGCATAGGCCTGAATCGGGATCACCAGTTCGTCCCGATTCAGTACAACGAGCTTCCCGCTGCGAATTTCTTGTTGGATGGCGTACTCCGGCAGCCAGGCAATCCCACAGCCGTCGAGGGCAACCTGCTTTAAAAGCTCGCTCATCGAAGAGACAAAAAAGGTGCTGAAACTTAACTCACTGTGGCGCGTCAGGGTGCGATTAATCAATCGCCCCATGTAGGAGTTGCGGCTGTAATTCAGTAACGGAAAGTGTGGCTGCGCGAGGTTAAAAAGTGCTTCTCCGTGTTCGTCACTGGCGCAGACAGGGAACAATTGAGATTCAAATAAGCGAATGTGGTCAAACGGCGCTTCCAGCAAATCTTCGTCGTGAAAGGAAAAAATACAGTCACTTTGCCCTTCACGCAGTTTATCGACCGCTTCATCGACATCAATAGCTTCAATTGCCCAGGTAAAGAGCGGCGGCATCTGGCTGATAATGGACGGTAACAGCCCGAGGGAAAGAGAGTGTGCAGCGGCTATCTTGATTTTTCGTTGCGCGTAATCGCTGCCGCCACGCAGCTCTGCCAGATTGCTCTCTAACTGTTGCAACAGATGGCGGATCTGCGAATGGAAGATTTTCCCTTGTTCTGAGAGTTGCAGCGGCGTTACCTGGCGGTTAAACAATTCAACACCAATCGCCTGTTCCAGCGCACGGATGCGGCGGCTGAATGCCGGTTGCGAGACGTTGCGACTGACTGCCGCCTGGGAAAAATTGCGGCATTTTTCCAGGGTCAGAAAATCATAAAGCCATTTGGTTTCAATATTATGCAAAATCGCACCACAGTCATCCATTACGTTTTACTCTGTCAGCCGCCCTTGCGGGCATTCTACGTCCATTCGGGCGGCTGACAACCGTTTAAGCCGTTTCAAACGTTCCTTTCACGCAGGCTTTGCCGTCTTTGACCATCAGTTTGCCGCGAGCGTATACCTGCTCAATGCGCAGTTCTGGCGTCATGACCAGCAAGTCAGCATCATTGCCTGGCAGAATTTCGCCTTTCCCGGTCAGGTTAAGGAAACCGGCTACGCTACTGGTGAGCGGGCGCAGGGCATCGCTGATACTGAAATCATAGTCTTTGACCAGCACCTGCACGGTTTCCAGCAACGTTTCAAAACCGGCAACACCGATATGGGTTAAATTCCCTTCGTCATCGAAGAACGGCTGGCTACCGTTGCCGTCGGAGCTGAGGGTGACGCGTGCCAGCGGAATACCCGCCTGAACGGCGCGGGCAATACCTTCGGCAGGGGCGACCGGTTCGTCAATGCTGCTGGTGATATCGATAGTGCCGCCTTTGCGCGCGAACTCCAGCGCCTGCTCAAACAACGGAACGTTGCGGTTAACGTGGGTCGGCAGCAACTTGCTGATCGGCACATCGCAGTTTTCCAGCAGGTCATAGACAGGCTGTAACGCCTTTTTGCTGTCGCCCATGTGGAACACGGTGACGCCAGGTTTACCGCCGAGCAAACCGCCAACGCGGGATTCCGCCGCCATATTAGCCAGGTGATAAACGTCCGGTGCGGCAGAACGGTGATCAGAGATGGCGCATTTCACGCCAATCACACGATCGATAATCGCCACGTCTTTTTCCACGGAACCTGTAATGGTGCGGGAAGGGACATGATAAGCGCCGGTCAGCATCCAGGCGCTGATGCCTTCTTCATTGAGCGCACGGGTCTTGGCGAGCAGGGATTCCGGGTGGCGAGAGATAGAGTCGGTGCCCAGCAGACCAACCACTGACGTGACGCCCGCTTCCGTCAGGCGACTTAGCGCCACTTCCGGCGTGCGCGTCGTGGGACCTGCTTCGCCGCCACCGCCAATCAAATGGACGTGTTGATCAATAAAACCTGGGCAGAGGATCTGCCCGCTGAGATCGACAACCGTGCAGTCCGGTACAATGTCAGAAGGGATATTGCTGGCAACGGCGATAATTTTGCCGTTAGCGACGAGGACATCGCAAATTCCCCGATCTTCCGGCGCATACAAATGCGCTCCCTGCAGCAGGGTAAAACCGGCTGCGGTATAATCAATCATGGTAACTCCTTGTTAAACAATAAGCTGCATAACCCAGATCGACAGCAATGCGTTAATCACGCAGACCGTAATGATATGCGGGTAATATTTGGCATTCACTTCGGCTGTCCCCAGGCAGCGACCGACATTTTGCACCGGGTTGCCCATTAAATACATCGCGGGCAGTAAAACGGTGACATCGTGACCGGTTAATGCGCCAGCGGTTGCCAGACTGGCGGCAACACCGACTGCGCCACCCATACTCATTAATGCGGCTAAAAGGACGGTTGCCGCTTCACCGGGTAATCCCCACAGCGCCATTACGGGTTCACAGATATGCCCCACCCAGTCGAGCAGGCCGGTAATTTTCAGCGCCTGAATGATGACAAACGCCATCACCACGTTTGGCAGCAGGTTGGTCGTGGCGATAGTAAAGCCACGGCGCGCACCATCGATAAACATATCCATGACGTTTTTGCGGACCTGAGTTGTCATGCTTGCGCTCCTTGCGTTGGGTTGCGACGTTCTTCGAAGTTAAGCCAGACGCGCAAAATGTTGGCTCCGACAAATTTAAACACCAGGATGACGGCTAAAGGTACGATTACGGACGTGCCCAGAAAGGCAAACACCGCGACGCCGGAAGAGAAGTAGTTGGTGATGATGGCGCTACCGCTGGTTTGATATGCGGCGAAAATCACTTTATCGCGTTCGGTAATTTCACCTTCCTGCGCCAGCTCTTTGGTCATACCGGCGGCGGCATCGGTGTTTTGCAGGTTAGCGATCAGCGCCAGCGAGCAGATCCCTGGAATGCCCAACAACGGTTTTAGCACAGGTGTCATTAACTGCTGCGCGGCGCGTAATCCACCAAGACCATCGGTAATTGAAATAATCCCCAGAGAGAGAATGACTGACGGTGCCAGCTCCAGCGCAAAGAGAAAGCCATCTTTAGCCCCCGCGCCACCCGCCCCGCGAAATGAGGTGGTGGCTCCGTTCGCACCAGGCAGTTGCCCAAACGATCCGTTCAGAACGGAAAAATCAAAAACGCGCCACCAGCTGTCTGTTCCGGAAAAAACACCGGAAAAAAAGATTATGGTGAGAAAAAAAGCCAGATACCCTTTAATGCCCACTTTTTCTGTCGCCAGCTCCCCGGCTACAGCATCCCCTTGTTGTGTCATAACAATCCCCATTGTTTTTTTGTGTTTGTGTGTTGCTTGAGCCAGGAAAATTCCTGGAGCTGAAAAACCTTATCAGCCATGTGGGTATGGGGAAAATGCAAGTATGTTTCTGGCTATGCGTTTTTTGCATAGCGGAAAAATTACGCTGTGTGGAAAAGGCTCTGCGCAGGATTGAGTTGCAGAAAATTCATAAACCCAGTGACAATGACATCAGTAAATAAAAACAGAAAATCCAGGGACGAAAACGAGATGGCAAAGTACAACGAAAAAGAGCTGGCGGATACGAGCAAGTTTTTAAGTTTTGTCCTCCGACACAAACCGGAGGCGATTGGTATCGTACTGGACCGTGAAGGATGGGCGGATATCGATAAGCTCATACTTTGTGCCCAAAAAGCGGGCAAGCGGTTAACCCGTGCATTGCTGGATACTGTGGTTGCCACCAGCGATAAAAAGCGTTTTAGTTATTCCAGTGATGGTAGGTGCATCCGCGCGGTTCAGGGGCATTCGACTTCGCAGGTCGCTATTTCCTTTGCCGAAAAAACACCGCCACAGTTTCTCTACCACGGTACGGCAAGCCGTTTCCTTGACGAGATAAAAAAACAGGGGCTGATTGCAGGTGAGCGTCACTACGTACATCTCTCTGCTGATGAAGCAACGGCACGCAAAGTGGGAGCAAGACACGGATCGCCGGTTATTTTAACCGTCAAAGCACAGGAAATGGCGAAACGAGGCCTCCCTTTCTGGCAAGCGGAAAACGGGGTCTGGCTGACATCAACGGTTGCGGTTGAGTTTCTTGAGTGGTAAGGGAAACTTCCCTCATGAAGTGACCACTTGTAGCTTAAATAATTGCACTGTGCTGATAAGCGCAGCAATAAACAACGCCGCCGCGCCGCAGAGAGTGGCGCTGGCAAGCGCCGATGTTCCATTGCCGAGCATACTGGTCAGCGCCGGGCCGAGGATTTGTCCAATGCCGTAAATGAGCGTCACAAAGCCTAAAAGATTGAGATTTCCCGGAACGCTCAGTTGGCGGGCGATAGTCATCACCAGAGATGTCGTGCCCATAAAGGTACCGCCAAAACCGATACTACTAATGATAAGCAAGAGAGGAGAGTCGCTGGCGAGAGTAAGCAGCACACTGATAGCCTGCACCAGCAAATTCGCCGTCAGGCAAGGCAAAGCCCCCCAACGTTTTGCTGCCCATAGCCAGCCAAAGCAGCCTGGCACAATTGATAAGCCGACTAACGTCCAGAGATGGGCGGTTAACAATGGTGAGCCTGCATCTTTCGCCATGAGCGGCAGGTAAGTCGCGACGATGATATAACCAAATCCCGCCAGGCCGTACAGAATAGCCAGTAACCACCAGCTCATTATCTGTTGCTCCGTTTTTGCCAATGGCATTGGTGCGATGGCGTGTTTTTTCGAGGGCATTAAAAGCGTAAGTGCAATCAGCATCATGCCAGAAAGCGCCCCGGCGCCTTGCCATAACGTTTGCGAGGAGAAGGCAAAATGCAGGCCTGCCAGAACATATTCGTTGCCCAGTGCAATGCCAATGCCAACGCCAGAAAACAAAGCTGCCAGCACAAAAGGATGGCGCGTGTGCTGCATAATCAGCGTCGAACCAAAAATCAGCATACCGGCGCTGGCGACACCCGCCAGGAAGCGAATCAATAACACCAGAATAAATGGCGGCAACCATGCCATTGCGAGGATCAACAACCCGCTCGCCAGGGCAGAAACCAACAGAAATGGGCGCAGGCGCGACGGCTGGTGAAATGCGCCAAACGAAAATAGCAGACTGCCAGCCAGATACCCCGCATAGTTGCCGCTGGCAATCCACGAGAGCTGGCTAAATGAAAACGCCCCTTCCGCCATCATGACGGGCAACATAGGCGTATAAAGGAAGCGACCTAATCCCATACCTAGGGTCAGAACCAGCATCCCGAAAAGCGCGGTGCTGAAAGAAAAGCGTTCTACGGGATGCGAGGACGAAGGCATGTTTAACCTTGTATGTCATTTTTGTTGTTAACAAGTTAATAACAAAAAGGTGAAATATGCCAGCCTGTTAATGCGATGATTTAGGGGTAAAGCGATAAAAACGATTTGGTTCGCTAACGATATAAATATTACCAGAGGCATCCATCGCAATCCCTTCGGCCTGTTTGATGTTATGCGACAAACCTCGACTACCTTTGGTTAGTGATATTTCACCGATAACCTCGCCAACCAGGGTTACTTCCTGGAGTGCGCGAGATTCATGAGACAGCACCAGAAGCGTATTTTTTTGCTGGTTAAATTCTGCGCCGGACACATCATCTAAAGTAAATTGCCGTTGTAGTGCCTCGTCTTTGCTGATGTGTAATTCATTGCTACTTAACAGCCCGTTAACTTTGTAGACCTCAATCGGATTTTTCTCTTTAAAAAACCAGAAAGTGTGATCCTGGCGAGAATAAGCCAACCCTTCAAAACCGCAATTGGTTGGGGAGTCTTGCAGCGGGATTTTTATTTTTTTGAGGATTTTTACTTCCGAGTTTGGGGTCAGTGAAATCACATAAATGGCGTAATCGCGCTCATCGCTAATGACAAACTGATTATCGCCAATGTATTCGATCGTCTCGAGATCCTTAACAAAATCCAGAGGAATTGTGCGGATAAAATCACCATTGGTGGTCATTTCAACAATGGCGGCAGGTTTGTTGATAGTGCTAAAAAGAGTATTGCTTTGTGCCGACCAGGTCAGCGAAGAGATATTATTCGTTATGCCTGCAATTTCTTTGCCGTCAATGGTGGCGTGGTAATTCTGAAATGATGCTGCATGATTGCTTTTACGGGCGCAAGATTGCACGAAGAAAGTACACACTGCCACAATGGCAAAAAGAATCACAATAACGGAGATGCGTTTACTTAACGAAATACTTTTTGTCACGGTAATCCCTTTAAGGCAAATCAATAAGATATCGAGAAGTATACGTAGCGACCTTAATGAATCCTTAACGCGGAGAAACCCGGTAATGTGCAATGCAGCGCCAGACACCATCCTGCTGACAATAAATTGACTCAGTCAGCCCAGGGATCACCCATTGTATTTCCTCGCCGGGGGGACAGGTCAGCCAAATGCATAACCCGCAGCCGCCGCGTAAATCACGGGGAATATCGCTGACGCGAAAAGTCATGCCCGCTGCCTGCAACGCCTTGCGGGTTTGTATGACGCCGACCGTGGAGTGAAATAAAAATAAAAACTCTTTCATCGGCGTGTCCTCACTCGTTGACCAATTACCGCCGCGCCAATTGCGCCAGCAAATTGCGCATCAGGATGGGTATTTACCGGCATTCCCAGATGAGATTCCAGCATCCGGGCAAACGTCTGGCAATGACTAACGCCACCAGTAAACAGAATCGGCGCTTCACAGGAGAGACGAGCAATGAAATTGGCACTCCTCCGCGCCATCGCGTTAATCACTCCGGCGAGAATCGCTTCTGGCGCGACGCCCGCTGAGCGCAGGCTGATCACTTCTGATTCGGCAAACACTGTGCACATACTCGTGATGGCGTGCGGCGTGACATTTTCGGTAATGCTGTCGAGTTGCTCGACGCTGGTGCCAAGCGTGCGCGAGATCACCTCCAGGAAACGCCCGGTGCCCGCCGCGCATTTGTCATTCATCAGGAAATCGCACAGGTTACCGTCATCATCAAGCTGAATCACTTTGCTGTCCTGACCACCGATGTCGATTACCGCGCGCGTTGCTGGCGCAAGAAACCGTGCGCCCAGCCCATGACAGGAGATTTCCGTCACTTGTTTATCGGCAAAATCCACCAGTTGCCGTCCATAGCCGGTGAGCGTCAGAAACGGCGTTGTCTCTAACCCTTCGCGCAGAGTTTCCCAGGCTTCAGTAATTGCTGTTGCCGGACGAAAGGGTGTTGGAACGAGGAAACGGCGCGTAATCACGCCGTCTGCCAGTAAGATCCCTTTGGTGGCGGTAGAACCAGAATCAATGCCAATCGAATATGTCACTGCCACTCCTTACAGCATCTCAATAAAGGCCGCGACACGGGTACTGAGCTGCCCGACATCTGAGGTGGAGTAGTCTGTTTCAATAGCGATATAAGGAATGTTGTGCTGCTGACGCACATGACGTTTAATCGCCAGCGATTCCACCGCGTAGGTATGGCACGCCTGCAAAATCACATCAACTACGCCATCGACCTGATATTCTTCCACCATCTGGCTGAGCATTTGCAGGCGCTGATCGTTCGGCGAAACACAGGAGCAGCCAATCGCCAGATATTTATCCGCCAGCGCGTCGTAGACATCGCCCGTTTCTGCCACGCATTGCTCGGTCGCTTTCGCCCCGGTGCAGTTTTCATAACCGACAACCCAGCCGCCATTCTCTTCAATCGCGCGCACCACTTTTTCTGCTGCGCCGCCAATCGGGCAGCCGGTGATTAAAATGCGTGGACGCAGGGCCAGCCGCTGGCCTTCTTCCCACTGCTGACGAACGCGGGCTGTCATCGCGTCCAGTTCATTGATCAACGCCTCTTTATCGAACCGGAAGGTTGCGCCGTAGACCACTTTCAGAATGTCGCTGCCGCTAAGCGCCGGAGGATTTAACTGCCCAAGATGATAAAAATTAGCCAGTGCGCGACGTTCGCGGTTTTTCAGCGCAATGGCATCGCGCAGAGCATCTTCGCTAATCTCGTGCCCAAAACGTTCTTCTACCGTTTTTTGCAAGCGCAGCATCTCGGCTTTCCATAACGCACGCGAGGCATCGTCCTTAACGCTGTTCGGCAACTGCATCACATGAACGGGCTTAAACTCCGCCATGTATTCATACATTTTCTTTTTGCCGTCGCAGGTGGTTTCACCGACCACCAGATCCGAAAAGTAGAAGTAGGGGCATTTATCGGTTTTGCCGAAGCCGTAGCTGCTTTTAATCAGCGGGCAGAGGTTGCGCGGCAGATCTTTCTCCGCTTCTTCAATGGTTTCATCAGAGGTAGAACAGAGCGAAACCACAACCGCACCGGCTGCCATCGGGATCTCTTGCGGCATAAAGGTGCAGTAAGTGCCAACCAGCGGAATGCCGCGCTCCTTGAGATCCATGACGGTGAGAAAGCCTTTCTGGCGAGCTTCAGAGAACTGATCGAAAATGGCGGGTAGATCGGTGATAAGTGACATGATTTTCCTTCCCCGTACCACGGGAGATAATGAAAAGAGGCCACATTATTACCATTCTTTTAGTGTGGTTTATTTGATCTCTCTCGCGGTTAGCCACTTAGTTTTTCATGGATTTCTAAAAATTGCCGAGGGGGAACAAGGCCGGGAGCTGCGACAACAAATATAAAATTAGCCCAATACAACCGCCAACCAGCGTACCGTTGACACGGATAAACTGCAGATCTTTGCCGATATTTAACTCGATTTGCCGCGACATATCCCGAGCATCCCAGCTTTTTACTGTATCGCTGATGTGGCGCGTCAGGAATGCGGAAAACTCAGGCGCGACGCGGTGCGCGGCTTGTTCCAGGTGACCATTTAACGACGCCCGCAAGGCATCATCGGCAATTAACGTTTCGCCAAACCATTGACCCGCCCGCGCGATACGTTCTTTCACACGAGAATCTTCACTGTTGATATCCGCTTTCAGCCACTCCCGTAAATCCCCCCACAATTCACTGAGATAGCGGTTAAAAGCTTCATCTTCTTTCAGATAACTTTTTACGGCATCGGCTCGCGCTGCCATTTCCGGATCGTTTTTCAACTTGTCGATCAGGGCAAAGGTGGCGCGATCAAATGCATGGCGGATCTGATGCGCACGATCGCGGCTGATATCATCAAGCAAAGAATTCACCGCGTCAGAAACCAACTCCGCGCTATGTTCGCCCAGCCATTCAGTAGGCAAAATTTTGGCTTTCAGCGGATGCTCGCTCTCCAGCCAGCGAACAATTTGCTGGGCAATAAACTTGCGCGATTTATCGCGCTGGAGAAGGGCGATCAACTGTGCGATCAGCGTATCCAGCAGCACCTGATGACGATCGTTTTTGGTCATACTCTCCAGCATCAACGCACTGGTGCCGGAAAGATCGACCTTATCAATCGCCCGATGGACCGCGCGCTTAAGCAGGCGCTGAATACGCGCATCATCGGTCAGTTCAAGAAAACCGCTCATGATCTGCAACAGATGCTGACCAACGCGGCGGGCATTTTCTGGCTGACTAAACCAGTTGCCAATCAACAACACCGGTTCGTGGCGTCGAATCAATGCCACCAGCGACTGGGTATCGAGAAATTTTTCCTGCACGAACTGGCCGAGATTTTCGCCAATCCGGTCTTTATTACGCGGGATAATCGCCGTATGACGAGAAATGATCGGAATCGGCACGCGGCGAAACAGCGCCACCACCGCAAACCAGTCCGCCAGCGCGCCGACCATCGCCGCTTCAGCAATCGCCTTCACGCCGCTCACCCAAAAATTGGGCGGCAAAAACAGCGTAACGACAAAGGTAGCAGCGGCGATAAGCAGTAAAGAGAGCGCCAACATTTTGGCGCGTCTGAGTTCAATGAGTTTATTCATAACGTTAAGAATAGAGCCTGACGGCAGGATCGCGCAAAAATCACCGCTCCTCCGCCAGCTCGGCAGCCTGATGTTGGCGCACGCGATTAAGCAATCCTGCCAGGGTGAAAACGACGATAACGCCCGCCACGACGGCTAACAGATGAAACGGCAAGCGACCGCCGTTAAACCACAGCCAGCGGCCGATTTCGACCGAGACAGACATCACCATCAGGATCACCATATTCAGCGATGCGGAGACGGTCCCTTTCGGTAAGTTATTGGAAAAAAGCGTAAAGCGGAATAAGGTCGGGAAGATCAAACCAATCCCGAAAGCATACAAACTGGTGCCCAGCACCGACCACAGCCAGACGTGCGGTGACAGCAGATTGCCGATAATCAACAGCGCGAGGCCGACCAGTTGAATGGGTACAGCACGCCAGATAAAGCGCGGTTCGGTCGGATCTTTAACGAAACGCGCCACGATGGCATTCGCGACAATCACCGCGCCGAACACCGGAACCTGTGTCCAGGCGAACTGCGAAGTTGTTAAGCCGCCCGCGTCGATCAGGATCACCGGCGAGACAGCCACCCAACTCATCATTGGGATATAGCTTAAAGAGATGGTTGCTGCGCCAAAGAGGAACAGCCGATTGCAAAAGACATTACGAAAATCGCGCAAGACGCTTTTGGCGCTAAATGGAACCGCGCCGCGCTTCACCGTCTCTGGCATCGCCAGCAGTAAGCCAACAAATGAGATAAACCCCATAACCGCAATGATGGCAAAAAGGACTTTCCAGTGCACAAAGTGCATCAGAGCTGCGCCGGAAAGCGGGCCAATAATCGGCGCAATCAGTACGATGGAGGTGATAATCGCCATCAACTTGATCCCTTTTGTCTGGCCGAACGCCTCCTGCACCGTGACATAACCAACGGTGGCAATAAAACAGATACTGGTGCCCTGAATTGCACGCGCGATAAGAAACTGTGTCATAGACGTTGTGAACATTGTCGCAGCGCAGGCAAGGGTAAATATTAGCGCCCCGGTAATCAGCACCGGCCTGCGGCCAATCCTGTCGGAAAGCGGCCCCAGCAGCCACTGTAACGCCATACCGCCCGCGAGATAGAGACTGACGGCAGCAGGGGCCAGACTGACATCGGCATTAAAATCACGTACCACATTAATGATCCCAGGCTGGATCAGATCCGTCGACAGATACGCAGCAAAGTCATACAAAATCAACGCCATCGGGAAAAACAGCGTGGCGGCATGGCGGGTAAAAAAACGTGGCATAACAAACAACTCCTTGTCCGGAGAACCCCAACGGGGAAAACGAAATTCAATACCGTCGGTAATGACGAAAGGCAGGTGAGAAGGGCAACGAGACTGCAAATGTACTGAATTTCATGTAATCAACCACACTGCCTGTGAACACACAGACAGAGAAATACCTTCTGACTCCAGGTCAGAATGTATAACGATTACAAATAGTCATCAGCACATTACACCTCTTTAATTGATGGGTTGCATAGAAAATATACACCTTAAGTGTAATTAAAATTTGCGGTTAATCAAAAGAGCGCGGTGGAAAGGGGAATATCTGCCGGGTACAGGAAATGTAAAACGCGAGCCTGTTTCCGAAAAAATGTATCGTTTGCAGAAGAATAAAAATAGCCTGGAAAGCGCCTCGGGGAACGGGAAATTGCCGGGTGAGAATGGTTTTGTTAGCCGCTAAAGTCGGGCCATCTTATCTACAGGTGACGGATCGCCATGACAAACTTCTCGACCAGCACGCCGCATGACGCATTATTTAAGTCCTTTCTCACGCACCCTGGCACCGCGCGGGATTTTATGGAGATCCACTTACCTAAAGATTTACGTGAACTGTGCGATCTCGACAGCTTAAAACTGGAATCCGCCAGCTTTGTCGATGAAAAATTGCGGGCGCTACACTCCGATATTCTGTGGTCGGTAAAGACCCGTGAAGGTGATGGTTATATTTACGTAGTGATTGAACATCAGAGCCGCGAGGATATTCATATGGCGTTTCGCCTGATGCGATATTCCATGGCGGTGATGCAGCGCCATATCGAGCATGATAAACGCCGGCCGCTACCGCTGGTTATCCCGATGCTGTTTTATCACGGTAGCCGTAGTCCTTACCCCTGGTCCCTGTGCTGGCTGGACGAATTTGCCGACCCGACTACCGCACGGAAGCTTTATAACGCCGCGTTCCCGCTGGTGGATGTTACTGTCGTGCCAGACGACGAGATTGTGCAGCATCGCAGAGTCGCCCTGTTGGAGTTGATCCAAAAGCATATTCGCCAGCGCGATCTGATGGGGCTTATTGACCAACTGGTAGTATTACTGGTTACAGAGTGTGCTAATGACAGCCAGATAACTGCGCTGTTAAATTACATTTTACTGACTGGCGATGAAGCGCGTTTTAATGAGTTTATCAGTGAACTTACCCGTCGAATGCCACAACACAGGGAGCGAATAATGACGATTGCAGAGCGAATTTATAATGATGGATGGCTGTTGGGGATGGAAAAGGGGAAAGAAGAAGGGGAACAACGCCTCCTTAGATTGTTGTTGCAGAATGGGGCCGATCCTGAATGGATACAAAAGATTACCGGACTTTCGACAGAGCAAATGCAGGCATTAGAGCAGCCCTTGCCTGAAATCAAGCGCGATCCATGGATCGAATACTAATCAGAGACGGATGACAAACGCAAAGCTGCCTGATGCGCTACGCTTATCAGACCTACATTTCCTCTGCAATCTATTGAATTTGCGCGGTTTGTAGGCCGGATAAGGCGTTCACGCCGCATCCGGTATGAACGAAGCACACTTTGCCTAAGCCATGCTGGAATGTGGCGATGACCCTGCAAAGATACAACGAGTTACAGGCGATTCGTGAGAGGAAATCAGGTGCTTCGCCACTAATTCGAATTTATTCCATTGCCCGATACACGGCCTCGCCAATTTGCTTTAGTGCTTCGCGATAGGTTTCGCTGAGCGGCAAAGCGCAGTTGATGCGTAGACAATTACGGTATTTGCCGGAAGCCGAGAAAATCGAGCCTGCTGCCACCTGGATATTCATGCGGCACAGCTGCCGCGCAACGCAGACCATATCGACCTGTTCAGGCAATTCTATCCACAGTAAAAATCCGCCTTTCGGGCGCGTAATACAGATTTCGCAGGGAAAATATTCCCGTATCCAGCAGGTATAAAGCGCCAAATTGCGCTGATAGCTCTGCCGCATCCGCCGGATATGGCGATGATAGTGACCTTCCAGCACAAACGTTGCCGCCGCCATTTGCGTGGACGGCACATTAAAGCTGCTGATGGCGTATTTCATATGCATCAGTTTATCGTGATAACGCCCCGGTGCGACCCAACCCACGCGCAGGCCTGGTGCAATACTTTTACTGAACGAGCTGCACAACAGCACTCGCCCGTCGATATCCCATGAATGGATGGTCCGCGGGCGCGGATACTCCGTTGCCAGTTCGCCGTAGACATCATCTTCAAAAATCACAATATCATGACGCTGAGCGAGAGAGAGAACGGCCCGTTTGCGTGCGTCCGGCATAATAAATCCCAGCGGATTATTACAGTTTGGCACCAGAATGATGCCTTTAATCGGCCACTGTTCCAGCGCCAGTTCCAGTGCTTCAACGCTGATGCCAGTTTCTGGATCGGTTGGGATTTCAATCACTTTCACGCCCATGCCTCGCAGCATCTGCATCGAACCGTAATAACAGGGAGATTCGACCGCGACAATATCGCCCGGTTTACACACCGCCATTAACGCCAGCGACATCGAGTTATGGCAGCCGCTGGTGATGATGATGTCATCGGCGGTGACCACCGAGCCGCTGTCGAGCATCAGGCGGGCAATCTGCTCCCGCAACACTCGCTGACCGGCTAACAAGTCATAACCGAGAACGGTTTGCAGATTATGCTGCACCACCCGGCTTAGCTCACGCCACAGCGGTTTCAGGCTGGGCGTTTCGACATCCGGCGTGCTTTTGCTTAACGGAACAATGGAATTGTCGCTATGCGCCTCCAGCATATCCAGCACCTGATCCCACTGGGTAATTTCCACCGGGCGCTGCACCGGACGCGTCATCGGCGGTACAGGCGGCTGGGCTTTACGTTGTGCGACAAAATAACCCGAACGCGGCTGCGGAGTGATGAGCCTCATCGTTTCCAGCGTCTGATACGCCTGTTGCACGGTGCTGATGCTGACGCCGTGCTCCTGACTTAAGCTGCGCACCGACGGCAATTTCTCCCCGTGACGATACAGCCCTTGCTCAATCCGCTCGGCAAGTAGAGTCGCCAGATGTTGATAACGCGTCATGCTGTATTCCTTATTTGGCCCATACAGAAAGAAAAACCGGTACAGATGAGGCTAAAAAACCGGATGCAGATGCTGTTTTAACCTGTCTGTATGTTAAATAAAACTAATATTTGCATCTGTATTGTGAACTGCCAGAAGGCGGATGATGAAGCCTCTGAAAGATGAGGAGGCAGCAGATGGAATTTCACGAAAACAAAGCCAAAACGCCGTTTATCAGACTTGTGCAACTCTGGCATGCGGTGAGGCGTTGGCGGCGGCAAATGCAGACCCGACGAGTGTTACAGCAGATGAGTGATGAACGGTTGAGGGATATTGGGTTACGCAGGGAGGATGTGGAGTGAACTATGGGCGGCGTGTTGGCAAATGCTGCCTGTCTGCATTCAAAATTGCTACAAAATCCAACCATAAAAGTCGTTTACAACATATTTTTCTGATTTACATACAGATAATGACCTGAGCTGTCTCTCTGGGGGTCATCATCTATGCGTCCGGGGGATCTGTCACAAAAAGGAATAGAACAAAATCATCAGCGGTGAATAAAGCGATTCGTTTTAGATCACATTAATGAAATTTTTGTATCAAAAATTAGTTATCGCGCTCACAGTTCATAATGAAACAATTCTCTGCAAATAGATAACCGAAGCTTCGTTGCTAGTATCAATTCGCTAATTATACACCTGCCAGAGGATACAATGAAAAATAGAAATCGTATGATCGTGAACTGTGTTACTGCTTCCCTGATGTATTATTGGAGCTTACCTGCACTGGCTGAGCAGTCGTCAAGTGAGATAAAGATTGTTCGCGATGAATACGGCATGCCGCATATTTATGCCAATGATACATGGCACCTATTTTATGGCTATGGCTATGTAGTAGCACAAGATCGCCTTTTTCAGATGGAAATGGCACGTCGCAGTACTCAAGGGACTGTCGCGGAAGTGCTTGGCAAAGATTTTGTGAAATTTGATAAAGATATCCGTCGTAACTACTGGCCGGATGCTATCCGGGCGCAAATTGCTGCCCTTTCCCCAGAGGATATGTCCATTCTGCAAGGCTACGCTGATGGAATGAATGCCTGGATTGATAAGGTAAATACCAATCCAGAGACGCTCTTACCAAAACAGTTTAATACATTTGGCTTTACTCCTAAGCGCTGGGAACCGTTTGATGTCGCGATGATATTTGTGGGCACCATGGCAAACCGCTTCTCTGATAGCACTAGCGAAATTGATAATCTGGCACTGCTAACGGCTTTAAAAGATAAATATGGTGTATCACAAGGCATGGCGGTATTTAATCAGTTGAAATGGCTGGTAAACCCATCAGCGCCAACCACTATTGCCGTACAAGAGAGTAACTACCCACTTAAATTTAATCAGCAAAACTCGCAAACAGCAGCTCTGTTGCCACGCTACGATTTACCTGCACCAATGCTTGACCGACCAGCAAAAGGGGCGGATGGCGCACTGCTGGCGTTAACAGCAGGGAAGAACCGGGAAACTATTGCTGCACAATTTGCACAGGGTGGTGCCAATGGTCTGGCGGGGTATCCAACGACCAGCAATATGTGGGTGATCGGCAAAAGCAAAGCCCAGGATGCGAAAGCAATCATGGTAAATGGTCCGCAGTTTGGCTGGTATGCGCCTGCGTATACTTATGGTATTGGTCTGCACGGTGCTGGTTATGATGTCACTGGCAATACACCATTTGCCTATCCTGGGCTGGTTTTTGGTCATAATGGTGTGATTTCCTGGGGATCAACGGCAGGTTTCGGCGATGATGTCGATATTTTTGCTGAACGGCTGTCGGCAGAGAAACCAGGCTACTACTTGCATAATGGTAAGTGGGTGAAAATGTTAAGCCGTGAGGAAACCATTACGGTGAAAAATGGTCAGGCAGAGACCTTTACTGTCTGGCGTACGGTGCATGGCAACATTCTCCAAACTGACCAGACGACACAAACGGCTTACGCTAAATCCCGCGCATGGGATGGTAAAGAGGTGGCGTCTTTGCTGGCCTGGACTCATCAGATGAAGGCCAAAAATTGGCAGGAGTGGACACAGCAGGCAGCGAAACAAGCACTGACCATCAACTGGTACTATGCTGATGTAAACGGCAATATTGGTTATGTTCATACTGGTGCTTATCCAGATCGTCAATCAGGCCATGATCCGCGATTACCCGTTCCTGGTACGGGAAAATGGGACTGGAAAGGGCTATTGCCTTTTGAAATGAACCCTAAGGTGTATAACCCCCAGTCGGGATATATTGCTAACTGGAACAATTCTCCCCAAAAAGATTATCCCGCTTCAGATCTGTTTGCCTTTTTGTGGGGTGGTGCAGATCGCGTTACGGAGATCGACCGACTGCTTGAGCAAAAGCCACGCTTAACTGCTGATCAGGCATGGGATGTTATTCGCCAAACCAGTCGTCAGGATCTTAACCTGAGGCTTTTTTTACCTACTCTGCAAGCAGCGACATCTGGTTTGACACAGAGCGATCCGCGTCGTCAGTTGGTAGAAACATTAACACGTTGGGATGGCATCAATTTGCTTAATGATGATGGTAAAACCTGGCAGCAGCCAGGCTCTGCCATCCTGAACGTTTGGCTGACCAGTATGTTGAAGCGTACCGTAGTGGCTGCCGTACCTATGCCATTTGATAAGTGGTACAGCGCCAGTGGCTACGAAACAACCCAGGACGGCCCAACTGGTTCGCTGAATATAAGTGTTGGAGCAAAAATTTTGTATGAGGCGGTGCAGGGAGACAAATCACCAATCCCACAGGCGGTTGATCTGTTTGCTGGGAAACCACAGCAGGAGGTTGTGTTGGCTGCGCTGGAAGATACCTGGGAGACTCTTTCCAAACGCTATGGCAATAATGTGAGTAACTGGAAAACACCTGCAATGGCCTTAACGTTCCGGGCAAATAATTTCTTTGGTGTACCGCAGGCCGCAGCGGAAGAAACGCGTCATCAGGCGGAGTATCAAAACCGTGGAACAGAAAACGATATGATTGTTTTCTCACCAACGACAAGCGATCGTCCTGTGCTTGCCTGGGATGTGGTCGCACCCGGTCAGAGTGGGTTTATTGCTCCCGATGGAACAGTTGATAAGCACTATGAAGATCAGCTGAAAATGTACGAAAATTTTGGCCGTAAGTCGCTCTGGTTAACGAAGCAGGATGTGGAGGCGCATAAGGAGTCGCAGGAAGTGTTGCACGTTCAGAGATAATTAAGCCCGAAAGCCCTCATATTCTGGAGGAATATGAGGGTGATAAAGTCTCAGGTATTGTGATGTTGGAGGGCTGGTTACTTTTTGAGTCCCGCAAACGCCGCCCGAATCTCATCCTCCGGCAACTGAATCCCGATAAACACCATCGTGCTATGCGGTTTTTCATCGCCCCACGGGCGGTCCCAGTCGGC
>ERZ808049.158-NODE-158-length-61044-cov-13.725491_pt1 | contig 61044 bp, 49 predicted proteins | sample MGYA00380198_ERZ808049 | MGnify/ENA primary metagenome ERZ808049 (study PRJEB31490, sample SAMN06133414) | mouse gut metagenome | isolation source: Z2_2 | host: mice | place: China: Chengdu | collected 2015-05 ...
AGGTTCTTCGCGTTGCTTCGAATTAAACCACATGCTCCACCGCTTGTGCGGGCCCCCGTCAATTCCTTTGAGTTTCATTCTTGCGAACGTACTACTCAGGCGGAGTACTTACTGCGTTAACTGCAGCACTGAAATTTGACTTCCAACACTTAGTACTCATCGTTTACGGCGTGGACTACTAGGGTATCTAATCCTATTTGCTCCCCACGCTTTCGGGACTGAGCGTCAGTTGCAGGCCAGATCGTCGCCTTCGCCACTGGTGTTCCTCCATATATCTACGCATTTCACCGCTACACATGGAATTCCACGATCCTCTCCTGCACTCTAGCTGCCCGGTTTCTATGGCTTACTGAAGTTAAGCTTCAGTCTTTCACCACAGACCTTTGCTGCCGCCTGCTCCCTCTTTACGCCCAATAATTCCGGATAACGCTTGCCACCTACGTATTACCGCGGCTGCTGGCACGTAGTTAGCCGTGGCTTTCTCATAAAGTACCGTCACTCGGATGTCATTTCCTCCATCCGTCTTTCTTCCTTTATAACAGAAGTTTACAGAACGAATTCCTTCTTCCTTCACGCGGCGTTGCTCGGTCAGGGTTCCCCCCATTGCCGAAAATTCCCTACTGCTGCCTCCCGTAGGAGTCTGGGCCGTGTCTCAGTCCCAGTGTGGCCGGTCACCCTCTCAGGTCGGCTACGCATCGTCGCCTTGGTGAGCCGTTACCTCACCAACCAGCTAATGCGCCATAAGTCCATCCTCTACCAGTGCCTTGCAGCACTTTTAATACGGTCACCATGCAGTGTCCCTACCTATGCGGTCTTAGCTGCCGTTTCCAGCAGTTATCCCCCTGTAAAGGCCAGGTTACTTATGTATTACTCACCCGTTCGCCACTCGGGCACAAGTGCCCGCGTTCGACTTGCATGTATTAGGCACGCCGCCAGCGTTCATCCTGAGCCAGGATCAAACTCTCCATTGTTTATTCTTTTAAACAGTTCTTCGTTTGTTTAGCTCTTCTTTTTCTTTTCTATCCTTCCGGATATTGACGTGTGTTTCTTAATTCTGTTTAGTTTTCAATGATCTCGCTTTCCTCAAGCGCATACACATTCTAACACTTATATTCCCGCTTGTAAAGAATTTTATACATTTTTTTTGATTTTTTATCAAATTTTATAAAAGTAATAAAATAATCAGCTTTTTTGCAGGTAAATAAAAAAGCAGAAGAAAAATCCTCTGCTCTTTAAATACTAATTATAACATTCTATCTAATCTTGCTCTACGTTTTTTAGCATCTGCTAAACATTTTTCCATCAATTCTTCAACATGCTCAGGATTAATCTTAGATAATTGAGCAAAACGGTTTTCAGATAACAAGAAATCTTTAAATTTATTAAAATCAGGTTCTTTAGAATCTAATTGTAATGGATTTTTGCCTGCATCTTCTAAACGTGGATCATATCTTAATAAATTGAAATATCCACAAGCAACAGCATCTTTTTGCTGTCTTTGATGATTAGATAAACCACCCTTAATACCATGTTCCATACATGGTGAGTATGCAATAATCAATGATGGTCCATTATATGACTCTGCTTCTTTAAATGCTTTAATTGTTTGCATTGGATTAGCTCCCATAGCAACTTGTGCTACATATACATGTCCATAAGCCATAGCAATTTGTGCTAAATCCTTTTTAGCAACTGTCTTTCCACCTGCTGTAAATTTAGCAATCGAACCAGCTTGAGATGATTTAGATGATTGACCACCAGTATTTGAATATACTTCAGTATCTAATACTAATATATTAACATTTTGATCACTAGCTAAAACATGATCAACACCGCCATAACCGATATCATATGCCCAACCATCTCCACCAATGATCCATTGAGATTTACTTACTAAATCTCCTTCTTGATCTAGTAATTCTTTAATTTCTTCATTTTTAGATGCGATAATCAACGGTAACATCTTATCAACAATTGTTCTTTCTTGTTCACGGTTACCTTTACTTGCGATATATTCTTCTAACAACTCTTTTAATTCAGGTTCACAATCATCTTTATTAGCTTCAATAACACTTAATAGATGATCAGCTTTATAATTTTCAGCAAGTTTCATACCAAAACCAAACTCAGCATTATCTTCAAATAATGAATTTGCCCAAGCAGGTCCTTGCCCATCTTTATCTATATTACATGGTGTTGAAGGAGTTGATCCACTATAAATTGAACTACATCCAGTAGCATTAGCAATCATCATATCTTTACCAAATAATTGTGATGCTAGACGATAATATGGAGTTTCTCCACATCCACCACATGCTCCTGAAACTTCAAAATAAGGTCTCATAAATCCAACACCTTTTACAGTAGTTAAAGGATACTTATCTGTTTTATAACTTACATGTTCATACATGTAGTCTGCTAATTTAGCATGTTTTAATTCTTCTTTTACTGGTACCATTTCAAGTGCCTTTTCACCTTTTTTACCTGGACATTCAGTTACACATAAACCACATCCAACACAGTTATCTGGTGAAACTTGAATACGATATACCAATCCACCCATATCTTTACCCATTGGAACTAAGATATCATCACCAATATTTTCTGGTAAATTAGCCATTTCTTCTTCATCTAACAAGAATGCTCTAATAGTAGCATGTGGACATACCATTACACAGTTATTACATTGGATACAGTTTTCTTTCTTCCAACGAGGCACTTCAGTTGCAATTGCACGTTTTTCTTTAATTGCTATTCCCGATTGCATCGAACCATCTAGTTTATCCATGAAAGCAGAAACAGGTAAATCATAACCATCTAAACTATTAATCACAGAAACAAACTCATCAAAATGTTCATCTCCAGTGGCACTTCTAGTTGTAGTTACTGTTAAATCAGACCAAGAAGCATCAACTGCTACTTCTTCAATAGCATCCTTACCAGCATCAATAGCCTTATAATTCAGTTGAACAATTGCATCACCTTTTTTACTATAAGTCTTTTTAGCCATTTCTTTCATATATTCAACTGCTTTATCAATTGGTAAAATTTGTGGGTTTAAAGCAAAGAAAGCAGATTGAAGAATTGTATTTGTTCTTCTACCCATACCAATTTCACCAGCTATTTTATTAGCATTGATAATATAGAATTTAGCTTTTTTATCAGCTAATTGTTTTTTTACACGATTTGGTAAATAATCAACTATTTCCTCTTTAGAAAACTCAGTATTTAATAAGAATGTTCCAGCATCTTTAAGATTTTTTAACATATCATATTTAATTACGTAGTTATCTAATGAACAAGAAATAAAATCAGCATTATTTACATAATAAGTTGCTCTAATTGGTGTATTTCCAAAACGTAGATTTGAACGTGTTGCTCCACCCGCTTTTTTAGAGTCATAAGCAAAATATGCTTGAGAATATAAATCAGTATGATCACCAATAATCTTAATTGAAGATTTATTTGCTGATACAGTACCATCAGACCCTAAACCATAGAATAAACAAGCTGTATAATCAGCATCTACATGGAATGTTGGATCTTCTTTTAATGATAAGTGAGTTACATCATCATTAATACCAATCGTAAATGAAGTAAATGGATCATCTTCTAATAAATGATCATAAACTGCTTTAATTTGACGAGGTGTAGTATCTTTAGATCCCATACCATAACGTCCACCAATTATAGTCTTTACATGATCAACATCTTTTAGAACACTAACTACATCTAAATATAAAGGTTCTCCAGTTGCTCCCATTTCTTTAGTACGATCTAGAACAGCAACTTTTTCTACTGTACTTGGTAATACATTTAACAAATATTTAGCAGAGAAAGGTCGATATAAGTGTACTTTGATTAAACCAACACAATCTCCTCGACGATTCATTTCATCAATTGTTTCTTTAATTGTTTCTGTAACAGATCCCATTGCTACTATTACTCTAGATGCATCAGCTGCCCCATAATATGTAAATGGTGCATACTCTCTTCCAGTAATTTCAGAAATCTTATTCATATAATCAGCAACAACATCTACTACAGCATCATAATGTTTATTTTGAGCTTCACGACCTTGGAAATAGATATCATCATTTTCAGCTCCACCACGTTCAATTGGATTTGTATGTGGATTCATTGCATTTTTTTTGTATCTAGCCAATGCCTCTTTATCAAGCAAACTTTCTAATACATCATAGTCCATTACTTCAACTTTTTGAATTTCATGAGATGTTCTAAACCCATCAAAGAAATGCATTACTGGAACAGAAGATTTAATCGCAGTTAAATGCGCAATTCCTCCTAAATCCATTACTTCTTGAACTGAATGCGAACAAATCATTGGCATTCCAACCTGACGACAAGCATAAATATCTTGATGATCTCCAAAAATATTTAATGCTCTAGTTGCAAGAGCTCTTGCAGATACATGAAATACTCCTGGTAATAATTCCCCAGCTATTTTATATAAATTTGGAATCATCAATAATAACCCTTGTGATGCCGTAAAAGTAGTTGCAAGGGCACCACCTTGTAAAGCACCATGGACTGCACCAGCAGCTCCAGCTTCTGATTGCATTTCAATTACATTGACTGGTGAACCAAAGATATTTTTCTTACCTTGGGCAGACCATGCCTCAGCATTTTCAGCCATTGGAGATGAAGGTGTAATAGGATAGATACTTGCTACTTCCGTAAATGCATAAGCCACATGCGCAGCAGCAGTATTACCATCCATAGATAAAAACTTTTTAGCCATTTTTAAAAATCCTCCTTTTGCATAACTATATTATACTACGACACTTATTTATTTGCTAGTTATAAATACTAAAAGAAGAGTATAAAAAACAATTTTTTATACAATTACTTTTATCCTAAAATAAATTCTATATTTAACCACCTTTATGTCTTCACACTAAATAAACATTAAAATTTTTAACCATAATGACTTCATAATAATCCAAATATTCCATCTATTAATTCCATAAATAAAAAACTTACTTAAAATCAATTTAAATAAGCTTTTTAAACTCTCTAATCTTTTAATGCCATATAAGCAGCTGCTGCTCCTAACAAATAGATAATGGTATCTAAAAAATCTCCTACAATCATAAATTTAAAATATGTTTTAAACACTTCAAAAAACAATCCAATACTAAAGTATGGTAATGATATAGCTGCATACAAAGTCTGTGCAACAATTACCCCTAATAGATATGTTACCACTGAAATAATAGCTAACTGCACACCACTTTTTCTTAATACTTTCTTTATTGCAGTTGCCTGCAAAACTCCCACAAGAATAGTGAAATAAGAAAAATTAAAACCTATTTTAAATGTAACCCATTCCATAATAAAACCTAAAACTATTGAAACACCTGTTCCAGCCCCAAAAGCAATAACATAATCTTTACTACAGACCTTCTCATTATTATTTTTATTAAAAAAATCTCTTGCTTCCTTCCTTTGTTTATATTCACTATATCTATCCTGAAAACTCATCATTTACCACCCTTTACAATTGATTCTATATATTTTTGAACCTCATCTTTTAAATCATCTCGATTTAAAGCAAAATCAATCGTTGCCTTAATAAATCCAAATTTATCTCCCACATCATATCTAATACCTTCAAAATCATAAGCATAGACTGCCTGAATATCCATCAAACGTTTAATCGCATCTGTTAATTGAATTTCACCACCTGCACCCTTTTCCTGATTTTCTAATAACTCAAATATTTTAGGAGTTAAGACATACCGTCCAAGTACAGCCATATCACTTGGAGCCTCATCAACATTTGGTTTTTCAACCATATCATTTAATTTAACTAAACGTCCACCGCATTCACGTTGATAAGACTTAGATGGACTGACGATTCCATACTTGTCAACCTCACTATGCTCTACTGTCTGTACACCAACAACTGACGCTTCTTTATATACATATGCATCAATCAACTGTTTTAATGCTGGTTTAGCATCATTAACAACAACATCATCTCCTAATAATACAGCAAAAGGCTCATCACCAATAAATGACTTAGCACATAAAACAGCATGTCCCAATCCTTTAGGCTCTTTTTGACGAATATAATAAATATTTGCCATATCAGCAATATCCTGAATCATTTTAACTTGTTCCATTTTCCCAGATTCACTCAAACGAGCTTCTAGTTCATACGACCTATCAAAATGATTTTCCATTGCGTGTTTATTAGAATTTGTAATTATTAAAATTTCTTCAATTCCACTATCAACCGCTTCTTGAATAATATATTGAATTGTTGGAGTATCAACAATTGGTAACATTTCTTTTGCCAATGCTTTTGTTGCAGGTAAAAATCTCGTTCCCAACCCTGCAGCTGGAATTATTGCCTTTTTTACTTTTTCTTTCATACTTTCCTCCATTTCTATGCCTATTCATATTTTAACACATTGTATAAATTAATTAACCAGTTTCATAATATGTGGTACACTCAAATAGAAATGGTATACCACAAAATACGAAAAAGTGAAGAAACAATCCTATCTATAATAATATCATAATTTTATAAGTTAGCATCAACTTTTCCAGCATAAGCAATTGATACTTTTTGCTAAATACTTATGATTGTACAAACACTTTTATCTATATTGCTAATTGACAGTCAATTCACTTCCTTTTTTGACATTCGTTTAATTCATTAAATTATTATGACTTGATGTTTCTTTATTATTTTGCCAAATAGTTAAAGGCATTAATTTTATTATCAATATCATTGCTATAAAACCACCAATCATTCCTGCAACATGTCCTATTAAAGATATTGAAGGAACTAAAACCGAAATTAATAACATCAATAATATACTTGATGAAATTTGTTTAAATAAATAAGCATATATATTTTTAAACTTTATTGCCAAAGCTAATAGTGCCCCAATCAACCCAAAAATAGCTCCTGAGATTCCTCCCATCACACTATACGCCCCGCTTTTATTAACAAAAAAAAGTAAACATGGTAACAAAGTTGTCGCTATCATTGAAGCTCCTAACACAATTGCATAACGCTTTTGTCCTAATAAATGTTCCATAACCGAACCTAAATTCACAAGTGAATAACAGTTACAAAAAATATGCATTAAACCAAAATGAATAAAATTAGCAGTAATCAATCGATAATATTCATTAAAATAAACTACTAAAATCGGATTAAATCCACCAGTTTCCAATCCCTCATTAGCATTCATATCTACTCCATATCTAATTGTTGTATAAATATACACCAATATACACACTCCAATTACCCCTGTCGTAATTGGATACTTTTTATAATCATATTTCATCTTATTCTCCTATAAACTCAAATATTGACATCTGATCAATATTTACCTCAGCATCTACCAATGATTTTTTATTTTTTTCATATATCCGATCAAATGAGTTATCTGATATAATATCTTTTATATATATTGGTGTAACCCCGATATCTAGTAAACGATCATTTCCCAAATACAAACCTTCAATTGCCATTGGAATAGTCCAATTATTATGAAGATTCTGTAAAGCAGTAAACCATGTAGCACCATTATTAATACTTGTCGAAACAATAATCTGATATTTCGAAAGCGCACATACATAACCATTGCGATCAATTGCACTAGTAATATCAAAATAACTATTTGGATCTTCTGCACTCAACATCAATAATTGACCAGATTTTAAATATTTACGATAATCACTTTGCTTTGCAGTCAATCGTTCACATACAAAGTTAACACACTTACACCCTTGATGCAAAGCATATTTAAACGCTATCCCATCAACACCTTTACTATCATTAGATATATATATTAAATCATCTCCAATTATTTTATCAAGTAAACGTTTTGTATAAGTACGATCTTTCTTAGTTACTTTAGTCAAACCAGCCAACGATATTCCAACTTTAAGGATATCAATATTTCCGCAATAAAACAAATATAATGGTGCCCTTTTCTTTAAATATTTAACTAATCTTTGAGGGTAGTTATTCTCATATTTAGTAGTAATATTTATTCCATTTTGTTCTAAATTATTTAAAATACTTAAAAATACATTTAATGTGGCTAAACGCTTAATCATTTTATAAGCTATAAACTCATCAAGCTCTAAAATATTTTCTAACTCATCTTTAGTCATTGAAAGTAAACTAGCAGGACCAGATAGTTCTTTCTTCTTAATAATTTTTTCAATCATTAACCATTCATCAGTAGTTAAAGGAGCTTCTTTATATGCTTTTAAACGAGCACAAAACAACATCATTGCAATGCTATCTAAATTCAGTTTAATCCGTTCCATAATATTTCTCCTTTAATATTCATCAAATATTTTTTTTATTTCATTAATATTAGTCGTTTTGCTTAATGCTAACATCAATAAAACTCTAGCTTTTTGCCCAGAAAGTGTATTAGATGGAATACATATATTTAGAGGATCAAAAATTGAACTTTCATAAACTATTCCCTGATTAACACGTGAAGCACGTACAAAAATAATTCCCTCATTACTTAATCTTTGAATTTCTTCTAACCATAATTTACTATAATTCCCACTTCCACTACCAATAATTACTATACCCTGATGAATTTTTGCCATCATTGTTAAAAGTTGCACATTAGCTCCAGCATAATAATATACAATTCCCACAGAAGGTAATTCAGCTGGTAAACTCTTACTAAACATAGATAAAATCGTATGTTTTTTAAACGTTCTTGAAAACATTTGCACTTTATCATCATACATATATCCTAAACAACCAAAATGATTTTGATCAAATGCATCAATTCTAAAATTACTAACTTTTTGAATATCCCTACCAGAATAAATCGTACTTGAAAACAGTGCCATTACCCCATGACCCAAAGCTTCATCGTTCGAGGCCAAACAAACTGCTTGATATAAATTCATGGGTCCATCAGCACTTGTTGCACTTGCTGGTCTCATCGCTCCAGTTAAAACAACTGGCTTGTATGTACAAACTGTTAAATTTAAAAAATATGCAGTTTCATCTAATGTATCAGTTCCATGAGTAACCACAAATCCATCAATATTATCCTGATTTGCTAAATCATTAATTTTTTTAGTTAGACACAACCAATATTGTTCATTCATTTCATTACTATCAATATTGAAAAGCTGAATAGCTGTTAAATTAGCAATCTCATTAATCATTGGAATAGAATCAATAATTTCTTTAATATCTATTTTCCCAGCTTGATAATTAGTCGCTTTACCAATTTTACCACTTCCAGCAATTGTTCCACCAGTAGCTATAATCACTATGTTTTTCATTCTATCACCGATATAATTATAACAAATTTATTATCGTATAAAAAGAAAAAACATCCCTTTAATATAAAGAGACGTTTTTTATTACTATTTATCAGCTACTAATACTTTATCAGTAGTATGTTCTAGTATAATTTCTTCAGCAGCAGCTTGTGCAGCAGCTAAACGGGCAATTAATACACGATATGGTGAGCAAGAAACATATGATAAACCTGTTTTATGACAGAATTTAATTGATTCAGGATCTCCACCATGTTCACCGCAAATACCTAATTTAATATTAGGACGAACACTACGACCTTTTGAAGCAGCCATTTCAACTAATTGTCCAACACCACTTTGATCTAATGATACAAATGGATCTACTTGAATTACTTTACGATTAATATATTCAGGTAAGAAACTTCCAACATCATCACGTGAGAATCCAAATGTCATTTGAGTTAAATCGTTTGTACCAAATGAGAAGAATTCTGCATGTTTAGCAATTTCATCAGCTGTTAAAGCAGCTCTTGGAATTTCAATCATTGTACCAATCTTATATTCGATTTTAGCATTTTTAGCCATAATCGCAGCATCAATTGCTTTTGTAACGTTTTCTTTTACATAAACAATCTCAGATTCACTTCCAATTAAAGGTAACATGATTTCTGGTACAATTGTACATCCTAATTCTCTTTCAACATCAATAGCAGCATCAATAATTGCTCTAACTTGCATATTGTAAATTTCTGGATAAGTAACTGCCAAACGTGAACCACGATGTCCTAACATTGGATTAGTTTCTTTCAATGTAGCACCTTTAGTTTTCACATTTTCTAATGTCTTACCTAATTTATCAGCAACTGCTTGATATTCTTCATCAGTATGTGGTAAGAATTCATGAAGAGGTGGATCTAATAAACGTACAGTTACTGGTAATCCTACCATTGCACGGTAAATTCCTCTAAAGTCTTCAACTTGGAAATTATATAATTCATCTAATGCTTTTATTCTTTCTTCAACAGTATCAGATAAAATCATTTGTCTTACATATTCAATACGATCCCCTTCAAAGAACATATGTTCTGTACGACATAGACCGATACCTTCTGCTCCAAATTTAATAGCTACAGCAGCATCACGAGGACTATCAGCATTAGCACGAACTTGTAATTTCTTAATTTCATCAGCCCAAGACATTAATTCAGCAAAGTCACCTGTTAATTCAGATTCTTCAGAATCTAAAATTCCCATATAAACTTTACCACTTGTACCATCTAATGAAATTTCTGTTCCTTCTGGATAAGTTTTTCCATCAATTGTAAAAGTTCCTGCATCATAATCAATTGATAAAGCTTTTGCACCTACGATACAGCATTTACCCATACCACGAGCAACAACAGCCGCATGGCTTGTCATTCCTCCAGTAGAAGTTAGGATACCTTCACAATCAACCATACCTTGAATGTCTTCAGGAGAAGTTTCATGTCTTACTAAAATAACCTTTTCACCAGCTACAGCTTGTTCATGAACTTTTTCAGCTGTTAAATAAACTTTACCAGCACCAGCTCCAGGTGAAGCAGGTAACCCTTCAATCAATACTTCAGCAGCAGCTAATGCAGCAGAAGTGAAGTTTGGATGCAATAATTGTGAAATTTGATCAGGCTCAACTCTTGTCATAGCTTCATACTTATTGATTAAACCTTCATGTACCAAATCTACAGCAATTTTTAATGCTGCTTTACCAGTACGTTTACCATTACGAGTTTGTAAAATATATAATTTACCATTTTCAACTGTAAATTCACAGTCTTGCATATCTTTATAATGTTTTTCTAATCCTTTAACAATTGTAACTAATTGTTTATAGATTTCTGGCATATCTTCTTCTAATTTAGCAATTTTTTGTGGTGTACGAATACCTGCAACAACGTCTTCACCTTGAGCATTGATTAAGTACTCACCATAGATATGATTATCTCCATTAGCAGCATTACGAGTAAACAATACACCTGTACCAGAGTCATCACCCATATTACCAAATACCATTTGTTGAACATTTACTGCAGTTCCTAAATCATGAGGAATTCCGTTTAAATTACGATAAATAATTGCACGATCATTATTCCAAGATCTAAATACAGCAAGAATAGCTCCCATTAATTGTTCTTTAGCTTCTTGTGGGAAATCTCTACCTAATTGAGTTTTAAAAATTTCTTTATATTGAGGAATGATTGTATTTTCAAAATCATCAGCTGTGATATCTAAATCGCTTTCATATCCTTTTGCTGTTTTTAATTCAGTTAATTTAGCTTCAAATAATTCTTTATCAACTTCACAAACAACATCAGAGTACATTTGAATAAATCTACGATAACTATCAAAAGCAAAACGACGATTACCTGTTTGTTTAGCTATAACCTCAACAGTTTCATCATTTAAACCTAAGTTAAGAATTGTATCCATCATCCCAGGCATTGAGAATTTTGCCCCAGAACGAACTGAAACTAATAAAGGATTATCTAATCCACCTAGTTTTTTATCAGCTAGTTTTTCTAATCTTTCTAGACAATCATCAATTTGTTTTTTCATTTCATCATTGATGATTTTACCATCAGCATAATATTCATTACATGCTTCTGTAGTAACAGTAAAACCTTGTGGTACTGGTAAACCTAAATTGACCATAGCAGCTAGGTTAGCCCCTTTACCACCAAGAAGGTCACGCATCATTTCGTTCCCTTCACTAAACATATAAACATATTTTTTCATTTAATATAATCCTCCTTAGAATTAATCCATGAGTATATTATACACATCTTCACCCATTCATTCAAGTGAAAGCGCTTTGAAAATATCATATTTTGTTACAAAAAAAAGATTGTATCACTAAAATACAATCTAAATCTATAAATAACTACTTCCTATTAGCAATTTCTATTTCAATTTTACGGTTATTTATCTTTTGTTTATTACAATTTTTAACAACTTTATTAACCACTTTCTTTTTGATGTCAATAAATGTAAACTTGCGTTTAATATCAATTTCACCAATATCTTCTTTTTTAATTCCAGCTTTACTTACAAAGAAATTAATAACTTGTGGAACTTTAATTCGATCCATTGAACCAGCAGTAACAAAGATCCTTGTAAAATCTTTATTATTACGTTTACTTTTACCACCTTCATTACCACTAGCTTCTTGAATTTTATCACGTGTATAATTATACCCTAATTGATCTTGATAATTCATATATAATAAGGCAGCAGTAAAATCAGCTAATAATGTTGGATCAATTTCATTAACTAATTGTTTAAACTTTTTATGATTGCCTGCTAAAATAACATCTTCCACATCACTAACAAGCGCACCTATTTTTGCTTCTGAAATTTCCTGAAGTGTTGGAATAACAGCTTTAGTAATTGTTGACTTAGTAACTCTTTCAATCTGTCTTAAAAAATTCTTTTCTTTTGGTGTAATGATGGAATATGCTAAACCTTCTTTATCTGCACGACCAGTACGACCGATTCTATGAACATATGATTCAATATCCTGTGGTAACTCATAGTTAATTACATGAGTTACATTTTCAACATCAATTCCTCTTGCAGCAACATCGGTTGCAATTAAAAAATTAATTGTTCCCTTTTTAAATTTACGAAGTGTATTCATACGATGATTTTGACTTAAATCACCATGCATCGCTTCAACATTATAATTAGCTTGTTGCATTTGTTCAGTAACTTCATCAACACTTCTTTTAGTTCGACAGAAAATTATTCCTGTTTTTACATTTGCAACATCAATCAAACGACATAATGTTTCAAAACGATCTTTCTGTCTTACTTCATAATAAAATTGTTTTACAGAAGTTGCAGTTGTTTGTTTTGATAAAACTGCAACATGCCGAAAATCATCATGCATATAGTTTTGAGCAATCTTTTTGATTCCTGCAGGCATTGTAGCAGAAAAAAGAATTGTTTGACGACTATCATCTACCTTTTCTAAAATTGTTTCAATATCTTCAACAAATCCCATATTCAACATTTCATCTGCTTCATCTAAAACAACAAATTTAACATTAGTAAGTTTTAAAACTTTACGTCTCATTAAATCCATTACTCTACCAGGTGTTCCTACAATAATATCAATTCCTTTTTTTATTGTACGAATTTGTTTTTCAATGTCACTTCCACCATATACACAAGTAATTTTACTGCCATTATATTTTCCAATTCTATTCATTTCCTCATGAATCTGCATTGCTAACTCTCTAGTTGGCGAAAGAATTATCGCTTGTGGTAATTTATCATTAGAGGGATTTATTTTAGATAAAAGAACACTCCCAAATGCTAATGTTTTACCTGTTCCTGTTTGTGCTTGGCCTATTACATCAACTCCAGTAAGTAAAACTGGAATTGCTTCTTCTTGAATTTGTGAGGGTTTTGAAAATCCCATATCTTCAATTGCTTTTAATACTTCATTACTTAATCCTAATTGTTCAAATTTATTTTCAATCATCATTTATACCTTTCTAGACACCTTGCGAGTATAGCATAATTATATACAATATACAAACTTATTTTTAGAATTTATACTATTTTTTATACAAAATGTCATTATTGTTATTATACTAGCATTTATTTGATATTATTGATATAATCTTAACAATAATATTTATCAAAAGATAAAATGGAGGTATTTTTATGGATAACAAAGTTATTTGGCAGGATCGAAAACATTTTATGTGGTTTCCTTTCAGTTTTACAAAATATCAAATAAAAAATGAGCGTTTATATCAAGAAACTGGTTTAATTAGCACCCATTATGATGAATTACTACTATATCGTATTACTGATTTATGTTTACAAAAAAATCTTGCACAAAAAATCTTTGGTACAGGTACTATTGTTTTATATACAAAGGCTGACAGCAGTAAAGAAATTCACTTAAAAAACATTAAAAATGCTAATGAAGTAAAAGATCTAATTTCTTCATTAGTAGAAGAAGCTCGTGATAAAAAGAAAATAGTAGGAAAAGAATTTTTTGATGATTCTTATTCTTTAAATGATCAAATTGATTAAAGTAAAAACCATCATAAAAGTGATGGTTTTTATTATACAGTCCAATATTTACAATTAGCTATATCATATATTAAGATATTTTCATGACTTTTAAATAAATAATCTTCTTCAACATCTTTAAACATATATGTCAATCTATTTAAAACACTATAAAGATACTCAAAATCATTGATTTTAATCGTATCATTTTCTCCACTTAATATAAAAATATTTCTATTTATACCTTGATAGCCTTTAAAATAAGCACGGTTAGTATCATAAAATGTAATTAAATAATTATATGTACCATTATTCATATTTTCTAATGTATCAAATAAATAAAATTCATACTTATCATCTAACATATAATATTTTAATTTAAGCGCCAAGTAATTATCTCCATTTTTTAAAAGATGATAATAATATTCACCACCAAAATTTAATTCTTTTAACGAATCATAACAATCTTTTAAAGCTGTATCAATAAATTTTCTTTGATCTTTATTCAAATAATATATCTGTTTAGGTTTAGCCTGATCCACCTTTTTCATTAGTTGTACAAACTTTTTCATTGTTGCATCATTAACTTCTAACACATAATCCCAAACTATTATTTTAATTAAATATGGTCTGTCTTTTATACCAGTATAATATACTAATTCCTGATCCAATTCTAAATAATCGCAAATCTTAGAAGATTGTATTCTATCTTCTTTATCTATAACATTTTCATTATGTAAGAATTCATAATATTTACATTTATTCAATAATAATTTTTCATTTATAATCTTGCTCAATTCTTTAAAAGTTATGTCTTCATTAACATCTAAAGTTATTTTATTTTCATTATAAGATATTTTTAATCTGAATTTATTAATCATCTTATCCCCCATAAAACTATTCATTTATTTTAAAAAGAACAGCCGCCATATGTTTACAATTACTTCCTTTAGAAGCATGTGGACAATCACAGGCTATTTTCTTTATTTTATTTTTATCTATTTCAATCAAAACCATATATTTTGTGTTCCCATCTACAGAAGCCACAACTCGTTCATCATTTTTATAAATTAATTCTACTTTTCCATCCTCGTAATATTTCATTCCTCTTTCAATAATCCAAGTTTTAAATAATAATTTCCACCTATCTAAATATGGCTGACTCATGCTTTCCTTATTTATATTAAATAATTTAATTTGCTCAAAACAAAATCTTGTCGCTTTTACATCTTCCAATGCATCATGTGCTTTAAAGTTATAACCAAAATATTTAGCACAAGTTGACAAAGATTGCCATTTATAACCACCACGATATCCAACTTCTCCATATATAGGAGCAAACTCTTTCATTGGATCTCTAAATTTATATTTATCTATATTTATCCCATAATTCTTTAATATACCTTGCTCAAATGCAACATTGTAGCAAACAATAAAGTCACAACTATCAAATATATTCTTTATCATCTCAATATAACTTTCAAAACTAGGTTTATCTTTTACCACTGCTGGAGATATTCCATGTATTTTTTGTGCATTTACCCAAGTAAAATGATGTTTTGGTTTACACAATTCATTAATTAAAATTTCTTCATTCTGATTAATTATTGCTACTTGGACTACTTCATCATAATATTTGTTTATTCCAGTCGTTTCAAAATCTAAAACCACATATTTATTCTTCATACCTACACTCCATGTTTCAAAGTTTACCACAATTTATCAAATGATGCTATTCATATTATTAATTACTCTCTAATTATAGTATATATCATAAATATTTTAAGTTTAACCCTCACAGAATTTTAATATATCTAAACTAAAATCATTGAGACAACTAATACAATAAAACTATAATTTCAATACATCTTATGTTGTTATTAAACTATAACCCTTCGCAACAAGTGAATCTAAAGCGCTTCATTTCAATACATCTTATGTTGTTATTAAACTTACTGCAATTCCAGAAAGTATAGTGGACATATTATGATTTCAATACATCTTATGTTGTTATTAAACAGTAACCGCCGTATATAGTTCTAGTAAATTCCAAATTTCAATACATCTTATGTTGTTATTAAACTAAATTAAACATACCACCTAAAGAAGTAGGCATTGAATTTCAATACATCTTATGTTGTTATTAAACAGATACAAATCGTCCATCAACGGAGTCAATAAAGTCATTTCAATACATCTTATGTTGTTATTAAACTACTCCTCCTAATGGAATTGGTGGAACTTCTGTCGTATTTCAATACATCTTATGTTGTTATTAAACGTAATCAGTAAACTCAAATGCACAGTATTTATGAATATTTCAATACATCTTATGTTGTTATTAAACAATATTTCAACTATTAAGTAAAAAACATATCAATTGATTTCAATACATCTTATGTTGTTATTAAACAGCTCTACCAGATTTGCTTCCAATAGCGCTCCAAATCATTTCAATACATCTTATGTTGTTATTAAACTCCTATAATCCATTTGATTATTCATTATCATATCAAATTTCAATACATCTTATGTTGTTATTAAACCCAATATAACAATCACATAAAATATATTTCATGTGAATTTCAATACATCTTATGTTGTTATTAAACGAGGAAAATCTATTGAAGATCTTGAACGGTCTATGTTATTTCAATACATCTTATGTTGTTATTAAACATAATTACTCTTGCAGTGAAAATAACAAAAGTAAGATTTCAATACATCTTATGTTGTTATTAAACAAAAAAAATTAATCACTGATGATGTAATAATCAGATTTCAATACATCTTATGTTGTTATTAAACAATTTGATTTACTTTGACTTTATCACCAAAATTCTATTTCAATACATCTTATGTTGTTATTAAACTTTGTCTAAGACTAGCGATTTACAGCAGAACGAAAAATTTCAATACATCTTATGTTGTTATTAAACCACCTAAATTATAATACTATTATCCCGATATAGCAATTTCAATACATCTTATGTTGTTATTAAACCCGTAAACCTAAACAATGGCGAGATAAGCCGATAGAATTTCAATACATCTTATGTTGTTATTAAACCCCGTCCTTAGCTATAAATGCCGTCCGGATAAGCATTTCAATACATCTTATGTTGTTATTAAACAAAGAAAAAAAGCTCGTAAAGAATTATTAAATTCAAATTTCAATACATCTTATGTTGTTATTAAACATAAGGAAGGGAGTGATAGCCTCACGTATGGCCAAATTTCAATACATCTTATGTTGTTATTAAACATCATGGAAAAAACAGGACAGCTTACTGTTTAGAGGATTTCAATACATCTTATGTTGTTATTAAACTGTTAATATAATTATATTCACCAGGTGTAATTGCTATTTCAATACATCTTATGTTGTTATTAAACTCATGATCCATACAAGATTATTTGATGCATAATCCGATTTCAATACATCTTATGTTGTTATTAAACTGCAAAACACTTCAAAACAATAAAGCATTATTGAGTATTTCAATACATCTTATGTTGTTATTAAACAATTTTTCTACTGGGGTGGGTAGGTCTTTCCAACTCATTTCAATACATCTTATGTTGTTATTAAACCAAGCTGGTTTGAGAGAATGAAGCAATATGGTTTTGTATTTCAATACATCTTATGTTGTTATTAAACGGCAGATGGACTTGATAATGCCAATGATAAACTTAGATTTCAATACATCTTATGTTGTTATTAAACTACTTCAAGATTTTTAGCAACAGTTTTAATCTGTTTATTTCAATACATCTTATGTTGTTATTAAACTCTAGCGATTGGATTGAAGAATCTCACATTACTTTATTTCAATACATCTTATGTTGTTATTAAACTGATTTGGTTTTTGAAGTTTTAGAAATCGTAATTTTATTTCAATACATCTTATGTTGTTATTAAACCTCATTTTCGTAGCAAAAGTCATCTACATCAAAATAATTTCAATACATCTTATGTTGTTATTAAACTTGATATTTCAAAAGAGGATTTTTGTAGATCAAATATATTTCAATACATCTTATGTTGTTATTAAACCCTAGTAAATAAGCCACTTTTCGTATTCTATTATACCTCAAAACCTTTATATATCAACACTTTTCTATTTTTTTACCAGGCAATTTTATTTTTTTATATTTTTTAGTAAAATTCCTTTAACTTCCTACTCTCCCAATGGTTTTAGAAGTTTCACTAATAAATTCACCTGGTAAATTATATAATTAAACTATCTTTATTTTCTTCTTTTTGACTTCCTAAAACCTCTTCATCAAACGAATCTTCACTTTGTAATTTAATAATACTAACACAATCTTCTTTTTTATTTATAGCTTTTTGTAGTTCTTTTTTCAATAAAATCAATTTAGAAGGTGTAATGGGACCTTTAAAAATAGAATATTGATAATGAGGAAGATACTTTTTACATATCTTAAATATTTTATTTACTCTTTTTTCCCCAATATCGTAACATACAATTACATAATTATAATTTTTTATCTTCATTAATATTTATCCTTTATTGAAAAAGGTATAAATGGTTTCTTTTCAAAAATTGTTTTAATTAATTTATAACCATCATATTTAATAGCTGTTTTATAAGTTATTTTTCTCTTTAATTTTGTATGTAAAAATTTAGTTTCCATTCTATTTTCAAAACTTTCAATAAATATACTTCTACCTTTATCATTTAAAAGACAATAATTTGTTTTTTTATCAAAATGTTTTTCAACTGTTAATCTTTTGGTATTTACTAATTCAAAAATAGTTTTAAAAACAGTGATTGGTTTAAATACCTCACTTAAATCCAAGGATAAAGAAAATCTTTGTTCTGTAGGCTCATGTAAAAAGGAAATACCCTGATTTAAATGTGTTTGATATATTGCTGATATTGTTTTTGTATAAAGCAAAGTATTACCAAAAGAGATTAATGCATTAATAGGATTATCTGGTGGTCTCTTTACCCGTTTATTCATTATAAAATCTTCTGGTAGTATATATCTAAACATGCTATAAAAACGTTGCCATATTTCCCCCTCAACTGCCATAATCATTTTAACATCCTCTGCTTCTTTCAAACGTTTTGGAACTTCTTTTCTTAACCAGTCTATTGTCTCTTTAACCTCATTTTTACCATGCTTATAATAGTGATATAAAGTTTCATCAATGTTAATTGCAATGCCATTAACTATTGCTTTTGCAATATCAATACGATAATTATTAAATGTTTCAACCTGTTTAATCAACAATTTACCACTAGTATATTTATCTTTTGGATAAAAGGTACCACTATAACCCTGATAATAATTAAAAAAATGAATAATTATATTTTTAGATGAGATAAAATCTAATAATTTAGTATTAAGAGAAATTTCATTTAAACAATATATCTCTTTTATATTTTCTACTGGTAAATATATATTCTTACCACTTTTTCTAAAACAAAGTGAATCATCTTTACGTTTTAATTCGCCCATACTAGTTATATATTTAGTACTTTTCACATTAGTCCCTCCTATATGTAGCAGTATGCATAATAAGCACACTTTTTACATTTACTTTCATTTAAAACTGGTGGTATTTGACCATTTTCTAATAGTTCTTTAATTTTAATAACAATTTTATCTAATTCTTTTTCTTCTGCTTCTGTTAATTCTACTTCAATATAAGATTTATTTTGTTTATTCTTTTCAATTACCTGAATTCTCCCTTTTCGTATTATTCCTTTTGACTTTAAAACTTTGAGATAATATAAAAGCTGCCACTTTGCTGCAACTAAATCAGCATCAGACTTTTTTGTTTCTGTAAGATATTTTGTAGTGAGTTTATCCAATCTAATATTATCAATTGCAATCTCTGAACTTTTATCATCCTTATATTTTTCCTCATGCAATGCTTTACCAATTTTCACATTTTCACTTTCATCCTCTAAATTAAGTCGATTACCATGTAAATAACATTGTCTTTGACAATGAAAATAATAATTTATTAATGTTCCATTTACTTCCATATTCTTACCTCTATATAAATAACTCATCCTCAGTTTCAAAAAGGGCTGTATTCAATTTACCATCTAAAATATAATCATCACCATTTTCAATATAATAAATATCTCCAATCTGTTCTTTGAAATCAAATTGATTTTTTTTAATAACTTGGTACATAAAATAATTCATCATACTTTTAACCACTGATAACTCATATACTTTTTTGGCATAATCCATTTCATTATTCTTCAATAAATCTACATATCCATTCCAAATAGCTTTACCATCAAATTCATTACCATCAATATCAGTTACAGTTCTTCCTAAAAATATCGTTACTCTATCTCTAGTATCCAAAATTAATTCCATTCGTTTACTCACTGCATTGTAATCTAAACAAGCAACATAATCTCTAAAAAAATTGGCAACATTCTTTTCTTCAGACTTTTTAGCTCTATTTGCTAGAGTCATAAGAAGTTTTTGATAATAATAATTAAAGTTCTTTTCCAACAATACTTCTTTCATATCATCATTAAACAATGTTAAATTTTTCTGTACAACACGATCATCTTCCTTATAAATATTGGTTGCTTTATTCAAATTAAAGAAATATACTATTCCTTTTCCATCTTCTTTACATGAGCGATTTATTCTTCCCATAAACTGTTCTTCACTATCAAGTTTAGATATATCTTTATAACCAATATCCATATCAATATCCACACCTGCTTCAATTACTTGAGTTGCTATCAAAATAAGATGTTTTGAGGTTTTAACAGTTTCAATAATTTTTTCTCTTTCTAATACACTATCAAAACCACTAATAAATAAAACTTCACAATCTAATTCTATCTCTTTTAATTGTCGATAGAATTTTTCAGCACTTTTTCTAACAATGAATTCAATCATTATTTTTTTCTTTAACTTATTCATCTCTAAAACATGATTCAGTAAAGCTTCTTCAGTATTTTCTACATGCATTAGACTATAGTCTGTTTTTACTCGATCTTTAAAAATTGGATTTAAAAAATATTCTTGAGGATTTGTTATTAATGAAACTGAATTACTACGATCATCTGTAAGTAATTCTAAATCTGGTAATGTTGCTGACATGATAATTATTTTTAGATTAAGAATCTTAGCAAATTCTTTTAAGAAAATGATTATCTCATTCCATATTTCAATTCGATAATTTTGGATTTCATCTAAAACTATTACTGAATTTGCATATTGGCATAGACCGAACGCTGATTCTCGGTTATTTCCAAAAAAAGTATCAAACAGACCTACATGGGTCGTTAGAATAATTGGATAAGTTAGAAATTGACGGTCTAATAATGCTTTTTGATATTCATCTGAAAAGTTTTCATCTGTTTTAAACGGTGTATTTGAGTTAACAACAGCAATATTATTCATAATTTTGCTATTACCAAAAATCTTTTTTAATGATGCTAGATTTTGTTCTACTAATGTATTAAAAGGATATACATATACTATCTTATTCAAATTATCATTATTCTCAACTAGACGTAAACTTAAATTTAATGCTGTATTACTTTTACCGCTACCTGTTGGGGCCTCTAAATAGAAAATATTCTTATCAATATTTTCTATTAAATTTCTTTCTGCTTCTAAAAATATCTTTCTTCTTAATCCATTAATTTTTTCTTTTCCAATATCATTTTTTCTAATCTTAGTAATTAATTCACTATTATTATATAATTTAATAATTTCACTAAAATCAGCATCTTTAAGCATTACATTGTTTCTATTATCACCATAAAATTCACTTGTTGCATAATAATCACAAGAAACTAGAAGTGAATATAAAAATCTAACATAAACATATAAATCAATTTGTTTATTAATACTTTGTTTTTTTAATTTTTTAAATAAATTTTCACACCCTTTTTGCTTTAAAGGTGTAAAACTAAAATCATCTTTAAACAATTTTACAAATTCATCATCATTAACCCAATCAATAATCCTTTTTTCTAATTCATCGTCACTATCAAAATTATCAATAAAGCGTGTTCTAAAATCATTAATCTTACTATGATGTCTAGAAATTACAAAGGCATTTATATAGACAATTGTTTTTAATATTTTATAATCACTTTTCTTAAATCCATCTAGTTTATTTAAATAATAACCTAAATACATGTATGCTGATAATTTTGAATGATCAGATTCTAAATTTTTAGGTGGATTTAAATAATTAATTACTAGATTGGCCATTTTTTCACTTTGGAAGAAAGGATTTATTTTTCCTGTATCATGAAAGGTAATTGTGTTAAAAAATAACTCATTAAACATTTCTTTCCCTTCATCTGATACCCCTTCTCCTAAAGAAATGTTAAAAGATTTTAAAATCGAATCCAATTTCTTTAATTTAAATATTTCTTTTAAATATTTTGTGCATAATTGAATATGTTCATTAATCGTTTCTTGATAACCATCACTTCTATGCCCATAGCACTGATTAATATTAATTATTATTTTTTCTAATGAAACTAAATATTTATCTATATCCATAATATCCTCCCTTCAATAAAACCCGCTTAATAGCGGGTTAATAAAATACAATGTTTTTTTCATCAAAACTGTATACACTGCCTTCATCCATATAAAGATTAGTATGAATAAATGTCATATACTCATACAATCCAGTTTTTTCATTTAATCCAACTGGTAAACTTTCTTGATATTTATAAAAATCAATATCAATATCCTCAGCTTCTTCAAAAGCTCCCTTAGGAAATAAACAGGCCAAAGACTCTTCATCAATATTACGTTTCTCCAAATCAATAATTACAGGATCAGTAATATTAGCAGGATGATCATTTTTACCTAAATAGGGTATATAAACACACTTTTGATTAATTAAAGCTTGAGCAAGTTTATTTGCTTCTTCATTATCCAATAAAACAATAATATTCCAGCAAGGATCTTCTAGCCATTGTTCTTTTATGATTAAATTACCACCCTGTTCTTTGGATGCATAACCAACTGAATTGTTATAATATTGAATTTTCTTTGAAAAATAACCCTTTTTATTTTGAGGTAAAATAGATATTTTGATATCTTTTAATTTTTGATAAAACTCTGGTAATTCAATCGTATTATTGTAACCATGATAACCTAAAATTGCTCCAAACATTCCTAATAATGCAACTTTATGAATATTACCAAAAGTATAATAATAATATGTATTGACCTCCGGACGCTTAAAAAAAGCTGTTTTACCACTTAAAGTAAATTTAAGTGCCTGCATATATTACACCTCTTTTTTAGTAATCAGGTTATAAATTTTAGCTTTTGGTAAATTTGATTCTAAAACTGTTGTTTCAGGATTATAATAAATTTCAATATTTAAAACATCTTCTAATTCATTTAACATATTACATTCAATTTTAATTTTATTAACATCAGTTTTTTCAAAACTAATATACTCACTTAAATTTGGCAAATATGTATCCGATTTAGTTTCTACAAATAAAGCAAATTCATTTTGGCATCCTTCTTTAGCATTTGATGAGAAAGAAGTTGCTGCTACTAAAGCCGTTCTTTTAAAATTTAAGTAATCTTCTTCAGTGTAGCCATCTGTAACCCCTAAAGTCACAAGCTCTTTATATGCATTAGGGTTAATTGAAAAAGGATAGTAGTAATGAGCTTCATTACTAATAATTTTAGTTCCTAATGTTGAGTTTTTAGCTTCTTCATCTTTTTCTTTATCTTTTGATGCATCTCTAAATGGTGATAAGATTTGTTGTTCTTCAGCTACACTTTCACTATATTTATTAATTCCCTGTCCAAACTGAACAGCACCAGTAATTGAAATATTATTCTTAGCTTCTGCAAATGTAGCTCCAAAGTTTTTAACATCAACAGTACTCATTAAATTAGTCAATACTTCTTTAGCATCTTTACACTTTCCTAAATCATCAACATCAAATAACTTTTCATATCTTTCTTTTAATGAATTAGGTACTAATGTTACAGTACCATCTTTCTGAGGTGAAAATTTCATTGATTTCATATATAACACTTTTTGACCTTCATTATCCCACATCTTTTTCATTGGGTATTTTAAAGCCTTATCACTACCAAAAATCGTTCCATCAGATAAACTTTTTGGATAGCCTGAAAAATCAGCATTCCAATTTGCCATGATTGATGATATTCCAATTACTCCATATACTCTTTTATCCATTTTCCTTTTCCCCTTTTTCATAAATTAAATTTTCTCCTAAATATCCAGCCAACAGCATACCTTGATCAATTTTTTTAACATCAAGATATTCCATAATCATTGAAAACATATAATTAAATCGAGTTTTTCCTACAAATAAACCATAATTATAGCGTCGATAAAACTGTTTTAATTTTATTTTTAAAACCCGATCATTTCTAATAACAATAAATTGATTAATAATATCCTGGGTTTTATTCTTAGCTTTACTCTTTGACTGAAGATAAGCTATCGCTTGTCCAACTGCAAAACTATACTCTAAATCATTTTCAATTACATTTTGATGCTCACTATTTATTTTAGTTCGCAATCTTTCTCTTATACTTTCCATATCATTCTCCTGTTTATTAAAATATTTATTTAAAGCAAAATAAAGATTTAACTGCTTTTGGGCTGATTTTATATATTCCTTTCTAATCGAATTAATTACAACCTCTAATGCTGCTTTTGGTAAAACGTATCCAATATCATCAAGTCTTCCAGCACGTGTCCAAGCAAAGATTGCATTTCTACAAGTTAAGAGATTCTTTTTATAAACACTATCTGCTTTAATACTTTTTATATCATCTGGAGCCGTAAAATAATTATTAATTAAATACTTAGAAAACAAAATATTATTAATTAATTTTTCAACTTCATTACGATATTTATATTCTCGATAACATTCATCATCTAAAGCCCTGATAACATTTTTAAAATCAAATAAAGGTGTTAAATACATTTTATAATCAGTAATAACATCCATATAATGTATTTCTAATTCTTTACCTTTTTTAGTTTTAAGATAAAATCCATTAAATCCCTTATCTATATTTTCAATATTATCTAAACAATAAATTCTTTTATCATTATCTTCATTTATGTATACATTGCTCTTACCAGTACTTACTCGATTTAACAAATAATCAAAAAACTGTTTTTGTAATAAGGCATCTTCTAAAGAAACCATATATGGAATTTTATGCATTCTGGTTTTATTTTCTAAAAAAGGCTTCTTTGCATTTAACTGCAAATTATAATTGGGTAACCCATAAACTGTACCATCATCATAAACATTATAATCATTACAATTAAATATCTTAGTTAAAAGATAACGATTTCCTTCATCAATATATAACTGATCATCTACCTCAAAAAAGATTTTTAAATAATCTTTTTCATTATAATCAACGCCCTCTAAATTATATATATGCTCCTTTAACCATTGCTTATTATGTAACAATCTTTCTTGATTGATCTCACTAATGTTATCATTTACAAAATTATACATCTGTAAATCTTTACCTTTATATTTATCTTGAGGGTTCTTTAAAGCTTTGAAGTATCTTTCAATTGTTTTATCATTCATCTTACCATTATTAAAACTTTCCTTTTTTACAAACAATGATAAATAGTTATTTGAATGAATCGTTTTCCCTGGATCCTGAGGTTTATTCATACTCACTAACTGACTTTGATAATCATAAAAACACAATTTATCATATATTTCATCTTCTGGCTTTTCTATTAAACAACGATCCCTTTTTGAATATTTAATTTTTTCAACATCATAAGTGCCATCATCATGTACTAAAACATAATCCCCATCAGCCAAGATTATTGTATCTAAAACTAAATTACTATTATTTTTAAGCTCCTGCTTAAAAATTTGTAAACATTCATCAAGCATTATATATCCTCCCCTTAATAATATGTGTAATTAACAAAACCGAATCCCCGAGCATTCATCTCTAACAAGCCTGCCCCAATAGCTAACATTGCTAATTTTTGAGCATCATCATTTTCCGCAATCTCTAGTTCAATCATATCACCCAATAATTTAATTTCTTTATATTTTCTTGATACTGGAACTTTGTTTTTAAAATTAATTTGATAATAAAACTGAAAATCTTCATTAATATCCTTATCAGTAATATCTTTATATTTTTTAATCAAATTAGTTTTTAATCGTTCTTCAAAATCCTCTGTTTTAATACTATTTTTCCAATATCCCTGTTCTGTTTTTAAAATCACTGGGGTAAGTGTATACAGCTTTTTTATTAATTTTTGTTTAATTATTTTAACCTCAGCTGTTAAGCCCTGAAATTCTTTAGTACGGTTTTTAGCTAGGGTATCATATAAATATTGAGCTAATTGATAATCTAATGTCCTTATTCTAAACACATATGAATTATCTTTTTGATAAACCCCACTTTTAGCCAAAGGATACAAACTATCAAAAGTATAAAATTTATATTGATTAGTTTCATGTACCCCTAAAAACATATTATCTTTAACCATCACACTATCAATAAAATATGCTAAATAAGTTTGTGTCTCTTCAATCTTTATATTTTTCAATAAATATAATTTTATCTTTATTTCATATATTTCCATATCTCTATTCTCCATTTTTTTACATATTTCTATTATAATATATATTTAACCCATAAGCAAAAGCGCTTACATTAATAACAACAAAAATTAACTGTTATTATTTTTCAGTAAAATATTTTCATAATATAGAATGTAAAAGTAAAAAAACTAAACAAATATCTAATATTTTTTCGAATATTAATAACATCAAAAATCAAATTATAATACCCAAATCTATTATTTCACCATACTTCTTAATTAAATAATCATTACTTCCCCATCCTACTTCTATATTTAAAACTAAATCATCTATATAGTTTTTTAATTTGTTGTTTTAGAATAACGTTCTTTATGATCATAGTTTGTCTGCACCCAATTTAGCAGGATCATTAGTATAAGATATAAATATAAAGCAATATTGATTTCACTTGAGTTATTTTCAAAATTCCCATCACAAATTTGTAAATAATTTTCTTTTCCATATCCAATCACCCTAGTTTTTTTATTACAACTAAAACATATTCCCCCTTCGATAACATATAAATAATCAGATTATAGTTACTTCATCTTTTAAATCAGGAATCAATTCAATAAATTTATAATAACCTTTTTTTATTTAATACATATCATTTAGCCCTCATTTTTCACCTCATCTTTTTGTTCATAGGAAACATTTAATAACAATGCCACACTTCTTCTCCCTATAATAAAATACTTATCATTAATATTGATTTTATCATACAGTTTTTTTACATAACTATTGAGATTTTATATAAAAAAACCTATTAGAATAACAATTTGTATTCTACATAGGTTTATTTTTATTATTTTATTAATATTGTAATAAATTTACAATGTGATATTGCTTTAATTATTATACTATTATCAACTACATCTATCCTTTCAAGCTTTTCTTCCTTTAAGTTAGTATAATATGCTTCAGTAATATCAAAATTAAAAGTAAGTTTATCACCAATATTTTGATGATCTTTACCATTAAATAACCGAATTATATATCCATCATCATCTTCACTTTTTTTGATTGCACTTATAACCAAGTTATTTTTACTTTCAAATAATGAATTAGAAACTGGTAATATTTGTTCTTCGTCTTCTTGAGCAAAAATCAATCTACCATTTAAAAAATCAGCATACTCATAAACCTCTATTGGCGTATTATACTCTTTAGCTAAAATATCAATATCAGCATCATTAATATCACAGTTAAAAGTTGTAAATCCAAGTTTAAAATCCATTTCTTTTAATAATTGGGCAGCAGGTGTGGCAATAATTCGTTCACCTGATGCTCGACCAGGACGATAAACCAAGTTTTCTTTTCCCATAAAACCATATGTTCTAAATAAAGTTAATCTAATTTGATTCCCTTGTTCACCAATGACCTCATATTCACGAACTCCTTGAGGAATAACTGCAATCCCCCTGCTTTCATCAGTTAATGCAACATAACTTTGAGTTGGCTCAATTGAAATAGGCGGTTCTTGCCAAGTTGATTGATCATTGGCCCAGTTAACTAATTCTTTTGGTTTTTCTATCTTTTCCTGATTGCTTAATCCCTCAAGATATAATTTCATTTCTTTATCATAACTATTAGGTCGTTTAATTAACCCAAACTGTTGATCAGCATAATTGAACCTGGTTGTTAGAGCACTATCAAATAAGATACATAAACGATGTGATAACCCGTGATTATCAACATGAACATTTAAATCAATTACTTTTGAACCTTTCCTTAATACTACTTCTAAGATTACTGGCAGTTTAATACTTGTCTGTTGTTTTGCTCTTTCTTGTAAATTTGCAGGAATGATCATTTCATAATTAATCGTTATTTTTTGATATAGACTAGAACCATCTATACGATAATCAAATTTACTATTAGTAGAAAAAATTTCTAAATCCTGACGTGGCGGTGAGTAATTGAAACTGTCACCATCATCACCATTTTCAACAAGAACCGCCTGATTTTGATAATGATAGTCAGCTAATTTATCATAGATATCAAGGCTTCCCTGCTCATTAACTATAATTTGATAATACTCGTTTTCTAAACAATTTATTTCTTGAATATCATCATTAGATTTATCATCTAAATCAATTGTATATTGCACATATCCTAATGCTGGTACATTTTTAGCTTCAATCGCAATTTTAGCTTGATATACTACGCTTGGCAAATAAATATTTTTACTTGGATTTAATCGAATAGTTTGCGATAAAACATAGTCTGTCAAATCTGTTTTTTCAATTATTGTATATTTAACAGAATTACCATGATCATCTTTGATTGAAAAAATATCAGCAGGTAAATATGTCTCAAAAACAATTGTTCCACTACGTTTCTTAGGTAAAGTATTAAATAATGTTAAAGTGATTTCATTATTAGTTTGATTCTTAATTTTTGTTGCAATCATTCGAGAATGCAATTCAACTAAATTAACTGCAATATCTCGAGCTTGTTTATAACGCATATAAACATCCTCATTAGCAGTATCAGATATACATGAACCAATTGAATCATGAGCCGCATTTTCAAATAATAATTTCCAAACCTCACTAATTGCCTCATGAGGATAATCATTACCTAAATGGTAAGAGATTGTTAAAATTGGTTCTAAAATATTAGTAACATAATTTTGTACCTGTGTATTTAATACCTTTAAATCACTGCGTGACGAAAAGATCGATTTATGAATCCGCATATGCTTTGCAATTACTAATTCACCATTTACCTCTTCTAAATCAGGCTTTTCACTTTTAACATCTTTAATATAATCTTCAATACAACTGATTACATATTCATTATCTGGATCTTTTTCATTTCTTTCCTTAATTAAATCTGGAAGATTCTTTCGAATTGGTGCCTGATCAAAACCATTAGGAAAATATATATGTTTAGTAACACTACGACTCCCTGCTTTTTCAAAACATTCTTTTTGCCAAAATTCATCACTTGCTCTATCCTCTTCTGGAATATTACCTCCAATATAATACCCAAACGGAATCTGGGTTGTAAATACAACACTACCATCATCACCACGCCAATTATAATCAGTATGCTTAACCATATCATCACTAACACCACGCCAAAATAAAGTATCATTGATTCCAAATTGACGATAAATTTGTGGCATATTACCTGACTGTCCAAATGAATCTGGAACATAACCAACATTCATATACCCACCAAAATCAAGGCATCGTTTCATTCCATAATACATATTTCGAACAATACTTTCACCCGAAATTACTAATTGATCACTTTGAGTATACCAAGGACCAATAATTAATTTTTTAGCTTTGACAAGCTTTTCAATTCTCTGTTTATCTTGTGGCACCCATTTTATATAATCATCTAATAAAGAACCTTGAGCGTCAACCATAAAATATTTAAAATCATTATTTATTTCTAATGTATCCAAAACATCTTTAAAATCTTTCATTAAATAAACTTTTGATCTAGATGTTGTAAAATACCATTCTCGATCCCAATGCGAATGTGGGATTACATGTACTTTTCTTTTCATGTTAACTCCTTTAATTTAATAGGAAGATATGAATCTTCCTATTATCCTTTTTATTCAATTACAATATCAATATCATCAATTGAGATGGTTTCTTTTTCATCATCATTTTCATTAAAATCAACTACCATTGGTGCCACAATTGCAATAAATAATGCCCCAACAATAATTCCTACAAGATAAGCCCAACCGCTAGTGATTGAAACAAACCCATACATACCTCCTACTGGAGGAATTTCAGCAGTCGCTCCAAGTAAACAACAGATTCCTGCACCTATAGCCCCACCAATCATATTAATTGGAATTAAACGGCTTGCTTTAACTAGTGTAAATGGAATCGCCCCTTCAGTAATACCAATAAATCCCATAACCCAGTTACCTTTACCTGCTTCTTTAAAACTTGGTGAGAAACGATTTTTCTTAATTACAGTAGCAATTGCATATGCTAAAGGTGGAATACAAATAGCACAGTTGATATATACATTAGGTTGATATATTCCTTCTGTCATTAAAACATTCCCAGCCATCCATGCTGACTTATTAATTGGTCCACCCATATCTGAAGCAATCATTGCCCCTAATACTAATGAAAGAATCAATTGACTTGTTCCACCACTACACATATCTCTTAACCATGACACTAAAGCATCATTAATTGAAGCTAATGGTGTTGCCAAAATAACACCCATAATTACAGCTACTGCACCTGTTGCTAAAAATGGTAAGATTACTAATGGCATCATTTGCTGCATTGAATCAGGTAATTTAATATGCTCTTTACCCCATTTTACAATATATCCTGCAATAAACGCCGCAATAACAGCTCCTAAGAACCCGGCTTTAGTATTACTAGCTAAAGCTCCACCAATCAAACCAGCACCAATAGCTGGTTTATCAGCAATTGAAAAAGCAATAAATCCTGCTAATACTGTATTAACTAAACCAATTCCAGTCCAACCTACTTGTTCTAATAAATATAAAATGTGTAAAAAGCCTTCTTTAGTAGCATAAGCATCTAAATTATTAATACCCATAGCTACCCCTATCAATTTAGGAATTGCTACAACTAATGATGCTCCTATAATTAAAGGTAACATATAACCAATTCCAGACATTATATGTCCTTTAGCATCTTTTAAAAACTTTTTCATTCGTTTTACCTCTCTTTTCATAATTTATGTTATAATGAGAGTACACACAACTCATTATAGTTTTGTGGATGCAATTTAACTCCGCCAAGTTAAATTGCTTTTTTATTTTTGTGTTGCTTGAACACATTTTTTAATTACTGCTTCTGGTGCTTTAATACAAGTCGTAATATCAATTCTGATTACTGGTTTACCTTCAAAACGTTCCATTCCTAAAATCTTTTGATCTGAAGCTACGATTACAAAAGCTGCTTCTTTTGCTTCTTCATCAGTAATCTTATTAATTTGCCCCATACTACCTTGTTGTTCCATTTTTAAATCATACCCTAATTTAGCTCCAGCTTTCTCTAAAGCTTTGGCTGCCATAGGTGTATGTGCTAGTCCTGCAGGACAAGCGGCAATTCCAACGATTTTCATTTATTCTACCTCCATATTTTTTAATATATAATCTTTTAGTTCTAACTTGTCAGTTGAAGATTTTACTGTATCCTTAAAATCATCTTCTAATAAACAAGTAGCTAATTTAGATATCATTTGTAAATGAAGATTTCCTTCATTTTCCTTTGGAACTAATAAAGAAAATAAATAATTAACTTTTTTATCATCCATTGTTCCCCACTCAATTGCTTCATTAGTTCTTAAATATAAAATTGCAGCCTTTTTAACATGACTACTGCGAGCATGAGGAATTGCAAATCCATCTTGCAAACCTGTTGGAAACTCAGATTCCCGTTTTTTTAAATCTTCAAACAATCCTTGACGATTATTGCAAATATCATATTCTTGAGCCATATCTGCAATAAATCCCAATAACTGTTCTTTATTAACTGCTTTTACATCTAAAAATATATAATCTTCATTAAGCATTACCTTATTACCTCCTTGCCACAACTACAGTCTATCTTGAATTTAGCTATATTTCAATCAATGATATTTCCACTTATTATCGGAAACTTTTGTTTAATAAACACCAAGATTTCCATTTTATTTCGGAAATAATTTATTTGCATAAAAAAGCAATAATCTATACAATATAAACATAGTAAGGAAGGAATCGTGATAATAATGTTTCCATACAATCGTTTAAATGAAATTTTTGATTATGTTAGGCAAAATGATATTGTTTCTGTAAATCGTTTATCATCTCTATTAAATATTACTGATCGTACTATTCGTAGTGATATTCAAACAATTAACGAAATAATTAAAGAAAATGGTGCCCAATTAAAACTAAAAAGAAAAGCAGGATATTATATTGAAATCAATGATCAAGAAAAATATAATACTTTTTTATCTTCAATAAAACAAACAAAATCAAATAATCCTGAATTAGACACTTCCCAAGATCGTATTAAATATTTACTAAATTTATTATTATATAGTGATGAATATATAACACTTGATGATTTAGCTGATAATATATATGTCAGTAGAAATACTTTGCAAAATTATATTAAGACTTTAAAAAATATCTTTTCAAAATATAATCTTGAATATATTTCTAAAAATAATGCTGGTGTTAAAGTAATTGGTAATGAAGATGATAAACGTAAATGTTTAGTTGAAAATGTTTTATCGTTTAATTTTCAAAACTATGTTACTGGATTTACTAAAGATGAGTATACTCTTTTTGATGGAATTGATCTTGATTTACTTAAACAAATTATTTCTAATAAATTAAAGAAAGCTCAAATAAAAACTAATGACTTTAATTTTAAAAATTTAGTTATTCATTTTGCACTAATGATTTCAAGAATTCAGTTTGATTGTTATATCAATACAAATAATACTATTAGTATTGATGATAACTATATTGATTTTATTAATGATATTGTTTTAGAAATAGAAAATAATTTTAATATTACTATTAGTGAAGGTGAAAAAAAGTATCTTTACTCTCATTTAGTTGCTAATACCCAGCTAAATGATTTAATTGATAATGATAGTAAAATCAAAGAATTAGTAGCAGAACTACTAAATAATATTTATCTCGACTATAATTTTGATTTACGCAATGATGAAATCCTATCTCATGATCTCTTCTTACATTTCAAATCAATTTTAAATACTAAATCTTTTGCTTTAAATAAACGCAATCCTTTATTAAACACAATTAAAACTAATTTTCCCTTAGCATTTGATATTACTATTACATGTACTGCAAAAATCTTTAACAAACAGCCATATATTTTAACTGAAGATGAAGTTGGTTATGTATCACTACACATTGGTGCTGCAATTGAACGATGTTTTTCTGGTAGTCTACAAAATAAAAGTGTTATTTTAGTTTGCGGCTCTGGTCAAGCGACTACAAGAATGTTAGAAACTAGATTAAATGTTTTCTTTAAAGATAAGATAACAATTGTTCGTAAAGCTTCATATAATGAGTTTATTAATTATACTAAAAGAGAATTGTTGAATATTGATTTTGTTATTTCTACAATCCCTTTAAAAAGTGATTTTATACCTACTATTATTGTTGATTTTGCTTTAAATAATCAGGATATTGAAGCTATTTCTAAGTTCCTTACTTCAATATCTTTAAATAAAATGAAGAAATCTAATAAGTTTTTTGATAAGAATCTATTTATTCATTTAGATAAAGTTGACTCTAAAGAAGCTTTACTAAAACAAATGTGTCATTTAATGGAAAATCAGGATATAGTTGATACAGACTATTTTGATTATGTAATGGAACGTGAAAATTTAGCTAAAACTAATATGAACGAAGTATTCGCTTTACCTCATCCTATGCGTTTATGTGCTAAGGATACCAAAGTTGCAGTAGCCATCATTGATAAACCTCTAAGCTGGTACCAGCAAGATACAGTTCAAATCGTCTTTTTACTTGCAATAAAACAAGGTGACCAACAAGACATTGAGCACCTTTATGATATCTTTATTGAGATTGTTAATAATTCTAAGTTACAGCAAAGTATTATTCATAGTTATAACTATGATAGTTTTATTAATAATTTATTAGAGAATATAGAATAGCTAATCTTTGACCATTTTGATAAAACATCTTTTCTTATCAAATGCTATTCCATAACCTACTATATCCTGATATCCACGAACTTTTTCACTTTCCATATATCGTTTTTCAACAATCTGATCGCAGCCTTCAATAGCAGTATCATAGAGATCTTTATCTTTAACTAACTTTAGTTCTAAGATAAAGCCTCTTTTTTCTTTATTTACAGGTAAATATTTAATATCACTGCGTCCATCACCAGTTTCAATATTAGAATAAGTATTATTTCCATTCATTAACCCTATCATAAAACCATGATAAAAACTTTCTTTATTGTCATGATAACTAATTGATTGTAATAATATATAATTTAAAATTTTATTAGCTTCATCTTCATCTTTGTTTAAAAGGGCATCAATTAATTTTTGACTATTATTTTCTATAATTTCTTTTGTCCAATCATCAAATGTTTCCTTATAAATCATCCTAATTTCATGATTAGGAATCATCAATTCATAATAATTATAATCCAAGTACTTATTAATTTTAAGATAACCTGTAAAAAGAAGAAAACTATAAATATTATTGAGATCATCCATTTGTCGATATGTTAATTCTGGCTTGATTACTTTTTTTATCATCCCACCCTTAACTAAAATAGCAAACTCCTCTTTAAATTCAAAATTATTATTAGTAATATAACGATAAATAATCTCATTACCACTAGTATTAGCCCAAAATAATTCACCAGTTACACTAGAAGTCTTTATTAATTTATTTACATATAATAGTGTACTCCAAGGATTATATATTTCTGTTTTACCAAATAAATATCCATCATACCATCTTTTAAATTCATTTTGATACTGTTCAAGATGATAATAATTTAAAATATCCACTATTTCATCATTCGTAAAACCAAAACGATTATCTGATATTTCATCAAGAATAGAACATGTAGAAAAATTATTTAAACCTGTAAAAATACTTTCTTTTGCAATTCTTAAACACCCTGTTAAAACACCCTTTTGTAAAACATCATTTGTCTTTAACGCTGCACTAAAAACGTTCTTTAAAAAATCAATCATTTCTTCATAATAATTATTTATATATGCTTCTTGTAAAGGAACATCGTATTCATCAATTAATATAACTACTTTATTATGATAATGCTTTTGTAAACAAATTGAAATATTAAGTAGTGCATCTTGCAGATTTGATAATGAGCTGGTTGTATTTAAATATTGGCATAATAAATTTTTTTGTCGTTCATTTAAAAAAGGACTTTTTAATAATTCAATATTTTTATCAACTATATCAGAAATTAAAGCTGCAAATTTTTCTGTTTGATCATCAAAATTATTACGTTTCATATCTTTTAAAGTAATGAAAATCGTTGGATATTTATTTTGATGTTTTTTAGCTTCAATATCTTTTTCTATTTTTAATCCCTTAAATAAATGAGCATTATCTTTTTGTTTAATTGAAAAGAAATAATATAACATACTCATATTTAATGTTTTACCAAATCTTCTTGGTCTAGTATATAAAACAACTTTTTCATTTATTATATCTTTAATCAATTCACTTTTATCTACATAATAATTATTAGAAATCAGTTCTTTAAAATCTTCTACACCAATTGGAACCCTTTTCATCCAAACACCTCCAAATAATAAGTATATTATATCCCCCTTATAGTATACCACATTTATTATCAATCATCTCAATCATTATCTTTTATCATTGAAATAATTTCCTCAATCACATTAACATCTTTAATGCGAAATGCATTTACATTCTTTTGTTTTTCATAATACCCATAATTTGGAATCCATAAAATCTTATTATCAATAATGATATTATTAATTTGTGCATCACTATAAATAATTTTTACTCCAAGTCCTTCTAAATATGTGATTTCATCATTTTGTTTTAATACTTGTGATCTTGTTACAACAATTACTCTAATCCCATCATAAATTAAAGATTGAATAAATTGATAAGATTTTTTAATTAATGAAAGAACTATCTTAGAACTATAAATAATAATTTCATCTCTTGCATTTAACATATCCAATTCTAATGCCTCAATGTAACTATTGTATAAATACTGATTTAATGGGGAAAGTTTACTACTTTCTAAAATATTATATCCTTCACTTAAATAAGTTTTTAAACGTATATTAAATACTTTAGCTAATCTTCCAACTTTATGATCAACATAATCATATACTCTTACTAGTTCTTTTCCTTCATTTTGACGATGTAGTCTACCTGAATATTGTTTTGTTCTTCCTTTCCATGAAAAAGGTGTTGCCATAAACATAGTTTCTAAACTTGGTAAATCAAAACCTTCACCTACAAGTTTTGATGATGCTAAAATTATATAATTAAAATTATTAGCATATCTCAACTCTTTAAGAATATCTGCTTTCTCTTTTTTATTAGTCTTACCTAAATATAAATAAACATGTTTATCAACATGTCGTAATTGATCGTATAAATACTCTAGATGATCAACTCTATCAGATAATACAATAATATTTCTCTTTTCTTTAAATTCTCTAATTACATCCATAATAATCAAATGATTTCTTTTTTCATTTTTTATAAGAATATTAATAATTTCCATAAAATTAGACTTTTCTTCTAACATAGTAAAAGTTGTAAAACGAGGAATTAATACTTGTTCATAATCTCGGTATTTAGTAATATCCTTTTCACTCACTTTAGCAACAATATTTCCTAGATACATACATGTTATTTCTTCGAGTCCATCTTGCCGTTCTGGTGTTGCTGTAAAACCAAATATCTTTTTAGCATTCAATCGCTTTAATACTGTTCGATAAGTATTACTAGCACAGTGATGACATTCATCAATAATTATTAATCCATATCTTTGTAAAATAGCAAAATCTTCAATATTTACTAGTGACTGAATTGTTGCAATATCGATATTACCCTTTAGTTTCTTTTTATTTCCAGTATATTCACCAACATAATTATCTCTTTTTAGCTTTACTACAGGATATTCAATAAATATATCTATTTGTCTTTTCTACTGTTTTAATAACTCTTTTCCAGGCAAAATTATTAATGTACTAACTTTATATTTAGCAATCACTGCTAAAGCCATAATTGTTTTACCTGAACCAGTTGGAGCTTCTACTATACCTAAATCGTGTTTATCTAATTCATCAATAATTTTTTCTTGATATTCAACCAACTTTCCTTTAAATTTAACCTCTATTTCATGACCTAATTCTGTAGTTTCTTCTATTTTTAACCTATCATCAAAAATTTTTAATAACTTCTGTTTCAATCCCCTAGGTAAATATAGATATTCATCTAATACTTCATATTCTGATAAAATTGCTGGAGTTGTTTTATGATATATTGGTCGATGCATATTTTGAAATAAAAAATATTCTTGATTCCACATTGACGCTACTTTTTTAATAGTATTAAGTGTAAGAGCGTTTAAATTTAAACGATAAATTTTTAACATTGTTCCTTCAATTATTTTTATTTCATTATTAAATTTTACAACTATTTCTTCACTAATATTATTATTAAAAACTCTTTCAGTATTTTTCTGACAAATTTCTTCTACTTTTAATAAGCTGGTCTTTTTAATATTGGCAAGATGAATAAACTGATTATTAACTAATTTTCCGTCTTCACCAATAAACAAAGTATTTTTATTGTTATTTATAGCATCATATTGCATTGGTAAAGCTATTAAATTGCCAAAACCACCAATTGGCATAGTATCTTGATTAGGAAACAAACGATCAAAAGATTTAAATGTAATTCGTTTATTCACTTTCATTGCTTTATCTAATAAAAAAAAGCCTAACTTTCGCACATAGGACGCATAAATATTATTATCAAAAAATATCCATAAATGTCCACCATTCCCTGATTTAGAACGTTCCATTAAACTATCAATACCATATCTTTTAGCAACTCGATAAACACTCAACATAGCATCAAACCAATCATCCTCATCAAAGTCAATAGCTAAAAAATAACATGTATTATCTTTTAATAATGGATATAAACCAACGCTTTGATTAGGTTTACAAATATGATTTCTTATTACATTATCAGTTAATGGGATAAAACTGGAATTATTACATTTCGAACAAACTTTATGACCTTTTTCGTAATAACAATTTCCTTTTGTTCGATTATAACAAGCTGGAAAAACTGACTGTTTATAAAAGATTGCATAAATATCATCACGACCTTTGAAATAGCTACGATATATTTTCATCTTTTCATCAGGGGTAAGTTTAGTTTCTTCAAATATATATCCATATTTAGTTAGTAATTGTCGCAATTTTTTATTTTCTTCTTTTAATATATAAATTTCATCTAATAAAGTTTGTTCGCTCATCTCTTTGTCCTCACTAAAATATAGTATAATCATAATCTTAATTGTACTTTAAAAATAAAAAAATAGCAGTAATTAAACTACTAAATTTTCCTAAACCTAAAATAGTAAACAATATAAGTTAAATATCAGTACTAAAATTTTGACAAATCTTAATTCTAAATAATTTATAACAACTTGCATAAACTTCTTGGTATTTCCAAACAGTTATTTTTCTATCCATTTAACTTCTACTTCTTTTCCACAATGAGCTAATCCTATATATACTATTTCTCCTTTTAGTTTTTTGGCATATTCCTTTTCAATAATCTGTTTTACCGCTTCTTCTGATTCTTTTTCTATTTCCTTTTTATCCTTAGTATACTTGAATTCAATTACATATGATGGTAAAGCCTTTTTCGCCTTTAAAATAATATCACATCTTCCTAATCCAGCTTCTTGATTACTTATTATTTCATACTCACTTGTTAACCAGGCACTCATACCTAATACCATCATATGGTAACTGTTTTCATCCTTTAAATCATAATATGATGGCAATGTCATTAGAATATTTTTATAACTGTTTTCAAATAATTTCTTGTCTTTCGTTTCTACTGCATAAAATAAATCATCTAAAATACTTTCTGATACCTGTAAATAATAAGCTGTCAATGACATAAATTCTTGCTGTACTTCTTCATTTGGGATCCTAATTCGATATCTGTTTTTTCGAATCATCTGTTCTATTGTTAAATATCCTGCATTTACAAACAATCCCCATAAGCTTTCTGTCTGCGACTGTTCATAAAAACTTGTCTCCATCATTATCTGCGTATCTAGATACCCTTGTCTGATCAATGTTTCATAACCTTCTTTGAAGTTTACTTCACTTTTTTCCATCACCTTTTTAATCATTATATTACTGCTAGTATTCACCCAATAAGGAATTAGTTCTTTATTATCTGCATAATTAATAATCGACCATGGATTATATATTTCTACTTCACCCATATGATAACCATCATACATCTCTCTTACTTCATCATTTAATCTTAAATCATAATATTTTAACAAAGTCTCTGTTTCTGTTTCTGTAAAACCAAAATACTGATCATATCGTTTATCCATTACTGTACATACTATAAGATTATTTAAATCACTGAAAATACTTTCTTTAGCTACTCTTTGAATTCCTGTAAGCATAGCATACTGTAAGCTTGATGATAGCTTTAAAGCATTATGGAGCAATCCTGCTAACCCACCTTTTATTTCATTATAAAAACCACCCACATGTCCTTCAATAAATGGTGTATCGTATTCATCGATAAACAACATAACTTTTTTTTGATAATATTTCTCTAACTGCTCCATTAAAAATGATAAAGAATCCGTAATATCATTTAATTGATTATTATCAAAATTAATTAATTCTTTTTTTATTGCTTCATAAACTGGTTTATCAAATTCATCCAAATCATTTAAAATAAATTTATAACGCTGATATTCTTTTAAGATTCCTCTTTTTATCCAGCTTACAATTTCCTGTAAGCTGTTTTTAGCTCCTGCAAAAGTGATAAAAATAGTTGGATACTGATTAATTTGGTCAGCATAATTAGTCTTCATAATTTTTGTATCTTTAAATATTTCTTTAGAATCTTTAGTGATATCAAAAAAATTAGCTAACATTGACATATTTAAAGTCTTTCCAAATCTTCTTGGTCTTGTAATTAATGTAACACTACTTTTTCTTTTAAGAAAATCTTTGATCATTAATGTTTTATCTACTGCATAATAATCATCTTTTATTAGTTTCTCATAATCCATTATTCCTAATGGAATAGCTTTTTTCATTTCTATCACCCTTTCCGTTATTTTATTATACCTTATTTTAAAACTATTAACTACAGCTATATAAACTATATTTTTTAACAAAAAAAGGGCAAACATTCCAAATTAAGATGTTATAAACATTTTAATAAAAGCTCGTTTTTTATCAAAAGCAATCCCATAACCAAGCATATTTATATACCCTCTAGCTTTATCACTTTCTAAATATCTTTTTTCAATTATTTGATTACACGCCTCTATAGCTGTATCATACAAATCTTTATTTTTACATACTTTTAATTCCAAGATAAAACCTCTTTTTTCTTTATTAACAGGCAAATATTTAATATCACTTCTGCCATCACCACTTTCAATATTAGAAAACAAATTATTATTATTTAATAAGCCTAAAATAAAACCATGATAAAAACTTTCTTTACCATCATGATAACTCATTGATTGCAGTAAAATATAATTTAATAGCTCATTTGCTTTATCCTCGTCTTTATCTAATAAAGCATTAATAAGTTTTTGACCATAGTTTTCTTGAATTTTATTGGCCCATTCTTGAAAAATATTTGTATATATTAGTTTAATTTCTTTGTTAGGAATCATTAACCTATAACAATTTATATCAACATATTCAATAATTTTAAGATAACCTGTAAACAACAAAAAACTATAAATATTATTAATATCTTCCATCTCTCGATATGTTAATTCAGGTTTGATTATTTTTTCAATACTTTCACCATTAATTAATAAATCAAATTCATCTTTTAGTTTTTGATTTCCTTCAACAATATATTTATACACAATATCATTACTGCTAGTATTAGCCCAAAATGGTATAGCAGCAATATTTCTATCTCCCAATAATTCTTTTACATATAACAATGTACTCCATGGATTATATATTTCTTTATCATAGAAACAATAACCATCATACCACTTCTTAATATAGCCTTTTTTATTATAGAGATCATAATATTTCAACAACTCATCAATTTCATCTTGTTCAAAACCAAAACAATCACTTGCGTATTGATTAAGTATAGATCTAACACTAAAATTATTTAACCCTGTAAAAATACTTTCTTTAGCTATTTGTAAACATCCTGTCAAAACCCCTTTTTCTAAAGCATCATTAGTTTTTAAAGCAGTGCTAAATACATTTCTTAAAAACTCTACCATTTCATCATAATATCCATTAATATAAGCACTTTGTAAAGGAACATCATATTCATCAATTAGAATAATTACATTTTGATGATAATGCTTTTTCAAACACTTACTAATAAAATTCAAAGCATCTTGTAAATCAATTTCATTTTTTGTTTCTTTTTGATATTTTACTAAATTTTCTTTATCTATTTCTTCTAAGTTATCACTATTTAATAATTCTAAATTATCATTTATTAAATTTCTAACAATCTTACTAAATATTGCAATTTGATCATTAAATCTTTTACTTTTCATATCCTTCAAAGTAATAAAAATAACAGGATATTGATTTTGATATCTCATAACTTCAATATTTTTACTTATTTCTAAATCATCAAAAAGATAAGCATTTTCTTTTTGTTTAATTGAAAAGAAATAATACAGCATTGACATATTTAAAGTTTTACCAAACCTTCTAGGTCTTGTATATAAAATAACTTCTTCATTTATTAAATCTTCAATTAATTTACTTTTATCAACATAATAAACATTTTTATCAATTAGCTTTTTAAAATTTTCTATTCCAATTGGCAATCCTTTCATCAAATACAATCCCCCTTCTATTTCCAGAATGTCATTATATCCAAAGCTATAATAATATCAACTATTATCACTAGTATACCATATTTATCAATAACTTATTGTAATAAATAAGTTTAATTTCAAAATAATTTATTAAATAAAATATTAACCTATGTACATTTAAAATTCACTATAAGTGAATATAAGATTTTTTTGTATCCTTGTATAATTAATTAATATACAAGGAGTTTTAAGATATGAAAAATTATGATCACGAATATAAAAAGATAGGTCGCAATATAAAAAAATATCGAACCCAATCTAATTTAACCCAGGAAGAGTTATGTGAAAAAGTAGGAATTAGTATTAGTTATTTAAGTAAAATTGAGGCTCCAAATTGCAATAAAAGTTTTTCATTAGATCTTTTATATAGAATCTGTGATGTTTTAATGATCGATATTAAAAAATTATTTGATTAAATGAGGTTAGAACATGAAAATATATTATGTATTTCAAAATCAAAGTAAAAAACAAGAACTAAATGGTAAATATTTGTGGTCCCCTCAAAAAAAATCAACTGGTAAAAATGATTTGGGCTATATAAATATGTCTAAAGTTCAAAAAGGTGATTTAATTTTTCATGGTGCAAACCAAGAGACTTATGCTATTAGTATTGCCCAAAGCGACTGTTATGAAGCTGAACAACCTGAAGAGTTAAAAAATTTAAAATCCCAGCAAATCTGGAATAATAGAGGCTATATGGTAGATTGTGATTATAATCTACTTACACCACCTCTTGATATGAAAAAACATCGAGATTGGTTAAAAGAACATAAATTAAAAGGTGGCCCTTTCAATTCAAAAGGTGAGGGTAACCAGCGATACTTATCACAAATAGATCTAGAACATGCTAAATATCTACTTTCTAAAATAAGAGAAACACAAAAATTCCACAAAACCAAAGCTTTTATCCATGTCCTGTTAACAGAGACAATTGAATCAGATTTAGATTACGATAATGAAGAATTAAATGAAATAAATTCATCAATAAATGATTTTGAAAATGAAAAATTTTTTGAATCCAAAAAACCAGAAAATATAGAATTAACTATTTCAAATACTACTGGCATTCCAAGACCAAAAAGAAATAATAATAAAGCAAAAAATGCTTTAAAAAAGGCAAATTTTAAATGTGAAAATAATGTATCACATAAATTATTTCTAAGAAAAGATGGAAAATATGAATATACTGAACCTCATCATCTTATCCCATTATCAAAATATAAGGATTTTAAATATAGTTTAGACATTACTGCAAATATTATTTCATTGTGTAGTCATTGTCATAATCTATTACATTATGGACGTTTAGAAGATAAAATGATTATTTTAGAAAAACTATACAATGAAAGAAAAGACTCATTATCTAAAAAAGGTATCTCTATATCATTTGAACAATTACTTAATTATTACAAGTAATTGTTTTAATTTTCACTTTTCTTTAAATAAATATTTAAAATTGCTATAATAACAAATAGGAGTGTGAATTATATGAATACTATAAAGGTAGTAGCTGCAATTATAAAAAAGGACAACAAAATATTAATCGCTAAAAGAAAAACTGGAGAATTTAAAGGAAAATATGAATTTCCTGGTGGTAAAATTGAAACAGGTGAAACATGCGAACAAGCTTTGATTAGGGAGATTTATGAAGAGTTAGAAGCATCGATAATAATAGAAAAATACTTTATGAACGTTTATTATAAATATACGGATTATATATTAGATATGAAATGTTACATATGTACTTTAAAAAATAATCAAATAAAACTAAATGATCATTTTGAAATAAAATGGATTACATTAAATGAACAAAATATTGATTGGATTCCTGCTGATATCAAAATAATTGAACAATTAAAAGAACAAGGATTATAATTATGACTTTAATACCTCATATTACATTACAAACCATAGCCAATATTAATAACACAAATAAAACTAAACTACTAACCAACAACTACAAACATGGAATAAAAATATCACATGAATTAATAACTCAATTAAATACATGTGATACATTCTATTTTTCTATTGCTTTTATCAATAAATCTGGTTTAGCAGTAATTAAACAAGCATTGATTGATTTAAAAGATAAAGGAATTAGGGGTAAAATCATTACATCAACATATCTAGAATTTAATCATCCTAATGTATTTAAGGAATTATTAATGTTTGATAATATCGAAGTTCGTATTTTTGAAAATGAGCAAATAGGATTTCATCCTAAAGGATATATTTTTAAACATAATAATAACTTTGATATCATTGTTGGAAGCTCTAATTTAACCCAATCTGCATTATCAACAAACCAGGAATGGAATATTAAGATTAAAGCTAATATATGTGATGACATAGTTACAGAAATAATAGATGAATTTAATATGCAATGGTTTCATTCTATCCCTTTAACAAAATCATGGATCAGTGAATATGAAAAAATATATGTTCCTAAGATAGCTATACCAACTATTAAACATCAAAATATCCAACCTAATCTAATGCAGCAAGAAGCACTAGCATCACTAAAAGCATTGCGAAATGATTATAAAGATAAAGCCCTATTAATTTCTGCAACAGGTACTGGTAAAACATATCTAAGTGCTTTTGATGTAAAAAACGTTGATCCTAAAAGAATGTTATTTGTTGTTCATCGTGAAAATATTGCTTGTGATGCTATGAATACTTTCAAAAATTTAATTATGAACCATACCTTTGGAATTTTTACTGGAAGTAATAAAGATATTGATAGTGATTATATCTTTTCAACAATCCAAACTATTCATAAACAAAAATATCGTGAAACATTTAAACCTGATACATTTGATTATATCATTATCGATGAAGTGCATCGTGCTGGTGCTAATTCATATCAAGAACTAATCAATTATTTCAAACCTAAATTTTTATTAGGAATGTCAGCTACTCCTGAAAGAACTGATAACTTTGATATCTATAAAATGTTTGATTATAACATAGCTTATGAAATTCGTTTACAACAAGCAATGGAGTATGATTTATTGTGTCCTTTTCATTATTATGGGATATCTGATATTTCTATTAATGGTATAAGTATTGATGATAAAACATCATTCAATAATTTAGTTACTAGTATTCGTATTAATCATATTATTGATAAAATTAACTTATATGGTCATTCTGGAAATAAAGTACGGGGATTAATTTTTTGCAGTCGTAAAGATGAAGCAATTGAACTATCAAATTTATTCAATCAACGTGGCTATCATACAGTTGCTCTAACAGGTGATGATAGTGAAACAAAACGTCAAAAAGCAATTGATAAATTAGAAAATGATACTTTAGATTATATTTTTACTGTTGATATATTTAATGAAGGTATTGACATTCCTAAAGTAAATCAAATTATTATGTTACGCCCTACTCAATCTGCCATTATCTTTGTACAACAATTAGGACGGGGATTACGTAAAAATATTTCTAAAGATTATGTTGTAATTATCGATTTTATTGGCAACTATGAAAAGAACTTCTTAATTCCTATTGCTTTAAGTGGTAATTACACATACAACAAAGACAGCCTAAGAAGATTTGTAAATGAAGGTAGTTTATTATTACCAGGTGCTTCAACAATTAATTTTGATTTAATTTCTAAAAAGAAAATCTATGAATCTATTGATCAAGCCAAGTTTAATGATTTAAAAATAATTAGAGATAGCTATCAGGAATTAAAATATAAATTAGGAAAAATTCCTAATTTATCAGATTTCGATAAATATAACTCGATTGATCCTTTAAGAATTTTCCAAAATAAAAGTTTAGGCTCATATCACAAATTTCTCAGTAAATATGAAAAAGAATATTCTATTAAATTCACACCACTACAAGAAAAATATCTTGAATATGTTTCTAATAAATTTGCAGTTGGTAAACGTATTCATGAACTATTAGCAATTAAATTATGTATCAAAAATAAAAATAATATTATTACTTTATTAAAGAAACAGCTATTTAATGAATATAATATTGAATTTAAAGAAATAAATTATCTTCCAATAATTAATCAGTTAAAGCAAGAATTCGCGACTGGTGGGGCCAAAGCAACATTTCAAGAAGCAATTTTCATTGATAATAATTTAAACACTCATCCACAATTAATTGAATTATTACAAAATAATATTTTTAAAAATCAATTACTTGAAGTAATAGATTTTGGAATTAATCGTTACAAACAAAACTACAGCAATCCATATAAAAACACCGATCTATGTTTATATCAAAAATATACTTATGAAGATGTATGTCGCTTATTAAATTGGGAAGTAAACGCTGTTCCTCTTAATATCGGTGGTTATAAATTTGATCAGCGAACTAACACAATGCCAGTATTTATTAATCATGATCATGATGCTGATCATGGCGGTAAATATTCACATCGTTTTATCAATACTAGTACTCTAATTTGTTTTTCCAAACCAAATCGTAGTATTGATTCTGATGAAATTCAAAGGATATATAACGAAGCTAATAATCATATTCAAATTCATTTATTTGTAAGAAAAAACAAAAACGATACTACGTCAAAAGAATTCTATTACATGGGACAATTACATGCCATAAATAAACCTATTAATGTAAAACTTCCTGATAATAAAAATTCTGCAATTCAATTTACATATAAATTAGAAACACCTATAAAAGAAGAACTCTTTAATTATATTACTAACAATATTTAATTAATCAAAAAAGATTATGATCTATCTTAATAGCTTATAATCTTTTTATTTTTATATTCATTTATTATTCAATAATTTTATATTTCTTAACTGCTCAAGATTCTTCTTATTTTATAGTCATATATTTATTCAGATATTTCTCCACAGTTTCCATATATTCTTTATATACAGTATTATCATTTTGAAGTCCATGACCAGAATATGAACATTCAAAATATTGATAATCTACATTATGTTCTTTATACGCTTTCAATAATCGTTGTGAAGCTTTATAAGGCTGAACTTTATCATGTTTGCCATAAGCAACCACACTTGGCACAGTATTTTCATCTATCCACATGACTGCAGATATTGGTTTCAGTTTTTCAATGTATGTTCTATCTTTAATCATTTCTGATGTTAATTCTACTCCACCCATAACACCAAAAAGACTAGCTGCTCCTTTCCTTACCTCATCAGTATTTTTATCAAATCCATATATATCCCAGTCTTCTGTATAAAAACTTGATGGTCCTACTGCTCCAAATAATAATTTTACTGGAACTGGAGATATACCTGCATCTCTATAAGCATAAATCATTGCAAGAGTATGCCCTGCTGATCCTCCTGCAATTCCCATTTCATTTATAGAATAACCATAATTCTTTGCCTCTTCAATAACTTTTGGAATTGCTTCTTTTATTTCCATTGATTGTACATAAACATTTGCTTTAGAATTTTCTTCACTAAAAAGTGTATAATTGATACCAACAGCAACATACCCCTTTGAACATAGCCAAGATAACATTTGTTTATCTCCAGCCTTATCTCCTGCAGTAAAACCACCTGCATGAAGATATACAATTAATCCATAAGTATCTCTTGTATTGTCTTTAGGCAGATACATATCAAATTTATTCGCTTCTTTTTCACCATAAGATAAATCTGTATATAATGTTCCTATTTCATCTGTAAATTCTATTTCGTATTTTTTAGCCCATGCTGGCTTCAATAAAAATTTTGAACCTATTCCTAATGCAAAGAAAATAAAAAATAAGATAATACATATCAATATAAACACCTTTTTGTTTAATATCATAAAAAATTACCTCCGAACAATGTTCCACCCACAAGAAAATTTAAAATCGCTCTTACCACCATTCTACCTAACACAAACGCAATAATACTTATAATAATTAAAATAAATATCCGTAATTTTGTTATTTGCATTGCAATTACCTCCTAAAATATCTCTTGACTAGTTTTTTACACCTTTGTTAGAATTTAGTTGAAACATATGTATCATTAATGATGAAACAAGTGTATCATATAATTCTTAAAATTTTCAATATATTTATAAAAATGAAACAAAACTTAGGAGAATGTATCATCATGGATAATATAGAAAAAAATAAATATGTAAAAAAAGAGATCACAACAGCCTTATTAAATTTATTAAAAGAAAAAAACTTAGAAGAGATTACAGTAAGTGAAATCACATCTAAAGCACAGGTAGGCAGAGTTTCATTTTATCGTAACTACAAAAATAAAGAAGATATTTTAAAACAATACTTACTTTTAATTATCAAAGAATGGGAAAATAAAAATTCAACAAAAAATTTAACAACAGATAATATTTTAAAATGTTTATTCGAACATCTTATTACAAATAAAGATTTTTATACTTTACTTTATCAAAAAAAACTATTCTATCTTTTTAGAAATACCCTTAAACAAATAATTATAAAAGATAAAATCATTTCTAATAATGTTGAAGCATATGCTATTGCTTTTGTTTCTTATGGAATTTATGGCTGGATAGAAGAATGGCTGGCTCGTGGTATGCAGGAATCAGCAGATGAAATATATACTATTTTAAAAATGCAAGCTATCAATAAATAAACTTATCTATAAACAATTCTAAAATTCATCATTTTTGCATATAAAAAATGGTCTAATTATTTTACTAATTAAAATTTCATACAATATATTCATTTTGTATATATCTTTAATATCATTTTTCTCCATGATACAATAAACCATATATAAATAATAAAAGGAGAACAATATGAATGCTAAAGATATTTTAACAAACTACCAAAATTTTGCAGTAATTGGTGTAACTAATAATCATGATAAATTTGGCTATAAAATATTTCAAAGATTAAAACAATTAAATAAGACTGTTTATGGAATATCTCCAATATATAAAGATATTGATGGAATAACTACATATTCTAGTTTAAGTGAAGTCAATAAAAAAATTGATGTTGCAGTATTTGTTGTTAATCCTAAGTTTGGTATCGAATATGCCAAGGAGTGTCAAAAACTTGAAATAAATCATATTTGGTTACAACCAGGAACTTATGATGACAAGCTTATTTCCTTAATAAAAGATACAAATATAAATTATTATCCTAATTGTATTTTAGTTGAAAGTCAGGATATATAAAACTACTACATAAAATTAATTATCACTGGCTATAATATATTTAGGAGGCAAAAAATGAGAACATTATATTACAATGGTGATATTCTAACAATGGAAAACACTGATTTTGAGGCTATTTATATTGAAGATGGTATTATAAAAAAATGTGGTGATTTCAAGCAATTAAAATATTCTATTCCTGATGATACAGAATTAATTGATTTGCATGGTAAATGTTTAATGCCTGCATTTATCGATAGTCATAGTCATATTGTATCATTAGCTAAAACATTAAATCTAGTTGATTTAAGTAATAGTACTAGTATTAAAGAAATTATTGAACAATTCAACAATTTTATAAACATAACTAAGCCTAAGGAAAATAAATTATTAATCGGTTATGGTTATGACCATAATTTTTTAAAAGAACAACGTCATCCTTTAGCTAAAGATCTTGATCATATTCCTTTTCCTGTTATGATTTCACACACATCTGGTCATATGGGAGTAATTAATCATAAAGCAATGCAATTATTTAAATTGGATAATAATGTTAGTGATCCAAATGGTGGAAAATATGGTCGTGATGAAAATAATCAATTAAATGGTTATCTTGAAGAACGAGCTTTTATTGATTTTGCGGGAAAAAGCAGTACTAGTGGTGATTTAAAAAAACAGCTTATAGAAGCTCTTGGAATCTATGCAAGTTATGGTATTACTACTGTTCAAGAAGGCTTCATGAAAAAAGAAGAATTTGTACTACTAGATTCATTAGCAAAAGAAAATAAATTATATTTAGATGTAATTGGTTATATTGATATTAAAGACAATCAAAAACTTTATCAAGATAATCCTTCATATCACCAATATCAAAATCATTTTAAGTTAGGTGGTTACAAACTCTTCCTCGATGGCTCACCACAAGGTAAAACAGCCTGGATATCTAGACCCTATCTAGATAGTGGTGATTATTGCGGTTACCCTATCTATCAAGATAAAGAAGTAAAAAAATATGTTGACAGTGCTTTACAAGAACAAGTTCAACTTTTAACTCATTGCAATGGTGATATGGCAGCTAAACAATTATTAGATGTCTTTAAACAAAAAGCTACTAATACTCGTCCAGTCATGATTCATTGTCAAATATTACAGCCTGAGCAATTACCACAATTGAAAAGAATTGGAATGATACCAAGTTTCTTTGTTAATCATATTTATTATTGGGGAGATATCCATCTTAAAAATCTTGGCAAACGTGCTAATCAAATTTCATGTATCCACAGTGCTTTAAAACAAGAACTTCCATATACTTTTCATCAAGATAGTCCTGTAATTCTTCCAAATATGCTTGAAAGTGTTTGGTGTGCTTGTAAAAGAGAAACTAAAGCTGGTCTAATATTAGGTGAAAATGAACAAATTTCAGTTTATAATGCACTAAAAGGTGTTACAATTAATGCTGCTTATCAATATTTTGAAGAAAAATACAAAGGTTCTATCAAAGAAGGGAAAATTGCTGATTTAATTATTTTAGATAAAAACCCTTGTAAAATAGCAATTGATGATATCCTAAAAATTAATATTTTAACAACTATCAAAGATGGTAAAGTCGTTTATAATAAGAAGCTGTAATGAAATAACTTTTTAAAGAAAGTTGAATTCGTTTCAGCTTTTTTTATAAAAATTCAACAAATCTCTACACTTTAATTGACTTTTATATTCTACTTTTATTATAATTAATCATACAAGACTTATTATAGGAGAATGAAATGGAGACAAAAAACAAGCGTAGTACCTTCTCAGGACAACTTGGCTATGTTATGGCAGTTGCAGGATCTGCTGTCGGTCTAGGAAATATTTGGCGCTTTCCATATCTAGCAGCTAAATATGGTGGTGGTACTTTTCTATTTACTTATTTTATCCTTGCAATTACCTTTGGTTTTGCTCTTTTAATTAGTGAAACAGCCTTAGGTAGAAAAACTAAAAAAAGTCCAATTGTTGCTTATAAACAATTAGGAGCCAAAAAACTTCAATTTGGTGGGTGGTTAAATGCTATTATTCCAATGTTAATCGTTCCATACTATTGTGTTGTTGGAGGATGGGTATGTAAATACTTATTTGAATATATTACTAATAATTCAGCCAGCTTAGTAAACGATGCATATTTCACTAGTTTTGCTTCTTCACCAATTCAGCCAGTATTTTGGTTATTAGTATTTGCAATTCTAGTTTTTAGTGTTGTATTATTAGGGGTTGAAAAAGGAATTGAAAAATGTAGTAAAATCTTAATGCCAACTTTAGTAATAATGGCTATTTTCATTGCTGGATATGCTTTGCTTACTCCAGGAGCAATTGAAGGAGCAAAATATTATTTAATTCCTGATTTTTCAAGATTTTCAATTATGACTGTTGTAGCAGCAATGGGACAAATGTTTTACTCACTTTCAATTGGAATGGGAATATTATTTACATATGGTTCATATATGAAAAAAGAAATAGATATGGAACATTCAATTACTCAAGTTGAAATAATGGATACATTGATTGCCTTTTTAGCTGGTTTAATGATCATTCCTGCTGTCTTTGCATTTTCAGGTGGTAATCCAGACACATTAAACGCTGGAGCATCATTAATGTTTATTACTTTACCTAAAGTATTTAATAGTATAGCTTTTGGTAATATTATTGGGATTATTTTCTTTTTATTAGTTTTATTTGCTGCTTTAACTTCTGCTATTTCATTAATGGAATGTTGTGTATCAGTTATTCAAGATCAATTTAATTTTTCAAGAAAAAAATGCTGTATTATTATTTTAGCAGTAATATGTATTTTAGGTATTCCTTGCTCATTAGGCTTTGGGGTTTTAGATTTTATTGCTCCACTTGGTTTGAGTATTCTTGATTTCTTTGATTTTATGACTAATTCTATCATGATGCCAATTTCAGCAGCTTGTACGTGTTTATTAATTATAAAAGTAACTGGATTCAAAACTGTTATTGATGAAGTTGAATATAGTTCTAAATTTAAACGTAAAAAAGCATATATTTTCTGTATGAAATATATAGTTGTTCCTGGTCTAATGATTATTTTAATTAGTTCAATTCTTTCAACTTTAGGTGTTATTTCAATATAAAAACAAGTAAAATAAATTACTTGTTTTTTATTTTATTGTAAGCCACACACCCAAAGAAAAATATTATTACTCCTATCAATATATATAATGATAATAATGTAAGAGGTGTCATCACAAGATCTCCTTTGTTTATATCTTACAAATCAATTTTTAATCCTACTGGACAATGATCACTACCCATAATATCTGTGTAAATATAAGCATCCTTAACTAATTCTTTTAAACAATCAGATACAAGAAAATAATCAATTCGCCAGCCAGCATTATTTTTACGAGCATTAAAGCGATATGACCACCATGAATAAATACATTCCAAATCTGGATACAAATATCTAAAAGTATCAATGAAGCCACTCTCTAATAAAGTTGTCATTTTACTTCGTTCTTCATCACTAAAGCCAGCATTCTTTCGATTATTTTTAGGATTTTTCAAATCAATTTCCTGATGAGCGACATTAAGATCACCACATAAAATAACTGGTTTTTTTTCTTCAAGTTTTTTAAGATACTCTAAAAAAGCATCTTCCCAAATTATTCTATAATCAAGACGTTTTAGCTCATTTTGACTATTTAGTGTATAACAATTAACTAAATAAAATTTTTCATATTCTAAAGTAATAATCCGTCCTTCTTGATCATGTTCTTCAATCCCAATTCCATAACTATAACTTAATGGCTCAATTTTTGAAAACACCAAAGTTCCACTATACCCCTTCTTTTTAGCACTATTCATATAAGTAAAATAGCCATGCTTTTCTAATTCAATTTGTCCTTCTTGCATTTTTGTTTCTTGAACACAAAAAATATCAGCCTGACTATCTTTTAAAACATCATAAAAACCTTTAGTAATACATGCTCTAATTCCATTTACATTCCACGATAATAATTTCATTTAAATAACCTCACTACTTCATTATACATGAAAGCATTTTTAGTTAGAAGTATTATTTTCTAAAACAAAAAACTTTCATCAATCTTTATCACCTATTAATATTTTTTAATAATTTGTTAATAATAATCATGGTGATAAAATTGAAAAAATATAAATACATTATTTTAAATATTGCTATATCTTTAGGGATTGGTGTAGCAATTGCACTTTGTACAATGAATTCAATGAATCTTTATCAAAAAATAAACCGTCCCAAAATAGCTCCGCCAGGATTTATTTTTCCAATTGTATGGTCAGTTTTATATGTTATGATAGGCCTTTCAAGTTATTTAATTCATCGTAGCAATAATAATAACAAAGAATCTGCATTAATTCTCTACTATTTTCAATTAGTATTAAACTTCGTTTGGCCAATTACTTTTTTTAATTATCAAAATTTTCTCTTAGCCTTAGCAATTTTACTAGCTTTAAATATCTCTGTTATAATTTTAATTCGTCTATTCTATAAAATAAGGCCAATTGCTGCATATTTATTACTTCCCTATTTAGGATGGATTATATTTACTTTATATCTAAATTTTTGGATTTTCTTGCGAAATTAAAAAAGCTTTCCTAGAAAAGCTTTTTTTATTAAATCAACGCAAAATAAGCTACAAAAATCAAAATTAAAACCCAAACAATCGGTTTAACTTGTTTAGCTCTACCAGCCACAACACTAGTAAGACCGTATACAATAAATCCAAATGCAATTCCATCAGATATTGAATATGTTAATATCATCATTATTACAGTAATAAAACCAGATGCTGCAAAAACAATATCATCCCATTCAATTCCACCTAATTGGCTAGCCATTGAAATTCCTACTGCTACTAAGGCTGGAGCAGTTACAGCACTTGTTACAACACTTAATACTGGTGCAAAGAAAATAGCTAAAAAGAATAGTATTGCTGTAGTACAAGCTGTTAATCCAGTACGACCACCTGCTTCAACACCAGCAGTTGATTCAACAAAAGAAGTAACTGTAGAAGTTCCTAAAACACCACCAATTACAGTACCTGTAGAATCAGCAACCAAAGCTTGTTCAATATTAGCTAATTCACCATTTTTATCCACTAAATTTGTCTTATTCGCAACTGAAATCAAAGTTCCAGCAGTATCAAAGAAATCAACAAATAATAATGAAAATAACGCCACAATACAATCAGGATGAGAAAATAACTCCTCAAAACCATTCATAAAAATTCCAAAACCACTTGTATCTAAATCAACTGAAACAATTGCTGAAGGAACTTCAGGCATTCCTTCAATTCCAAACAAACCAAAAACAATTCCTACAATCGCAGTAATAACTAAACCATAAAATACAGCCGCAGGAATCTTTTTAGCCATTAAAACAATAGTAATTAATATTCCAAACAAAGCAAGTAAAATAACTGGATCAGTTAATTTTCCTAAAGAAACAAATGTTGATTCACTACCAACTATGATTCCAGCATTTTTTAACCCAATAAATGCAATAAAAAATCCTATCCCTGCTCCAATTGCTAATTTTAATTGTTGAGGAATCGCATTAATAATAGCTTTACGAATTCCTGTTACAGAAATAACTAAGAAAATTATCCCTGATACAACTACGGCCGCTAACGCAGCAGCTGGACTATAACCCATACTAAAGACTAAGGTATATGTAAATAAAGCATTTACCCCCATCCCTGGAGCTAAAGCAACTGGATAATTTGCAACCAATCCCATGATTAATGTTGCAATTCCTGATGATAAAGCAGTTGCCAAGAAAACACTGTCATACGATAATCCTGTTTCTTGTAACATATTAGGATTTACCGCTAAAATATAAGCCATAGCTAAAAATGTTGTAATTCCTGCAATAACTTCAGTTTTAACAGTTGTTCCTTTCTCTTTTAATTTAAAAATTTTTTCAAGCATTATTCTTTCTCCTTCTATAAATACTATATAATTATAGCTTAAATTGTATCCATTTCAAGAAAAAAGTTATAATCTTTCAAGTAATATTAAGATAAAATAAAACTTCTTCTAATGCCCTGGTTTTTAACCGATAATAAGTAGCTCGACTATAAAAATCAACCCACCATTCATCTTCTCTTTGCTCAACAAACTCATTTGTTATAATCAATTGACTATCAGGACTTAAAGCCTTAATAATTATCTCAAAAGAAGATATCAAACTCCTCAATTCATCTTTATCTTCAATCCTGCTGTTTAAACGTTCTGCAACTGATTTATTATAATGATTTTTAGTCTCTCTAATTATACTTGTGCTAATCTGGGGATAATAATTCATATTCTCTAAACAATAAAGCTTTAATTTAGCTCGATGATATTGTTTAAATATATTTTCAACAGCTTCTTGCTTTTGTTTAAACGTTAAAGTATTTTTATTCATAAAAAAACCTCCTATTATCATATACAAATTAAATAAGAGATTTACTTTATTAAATTATAAAATTTTCCATAACTTCAATAATTTTTTCCTCATCCATTCCACAATTTACTAAATACTCTTTAGCACTACCATAATGCCCCCTTAAATAATCAAAAAACTTCATCATCATTCGCGGTTCAGATTCTAGAAAAGCATGATTTTTAGCATCAATCAACTTTTCTAATTCAGGAATAAGTTTCAAATTATTCTCATAAGATTCAGAATAATCTTTAACAATATCATATTCATGACAACCTGCTAAATCTAATAATAAAGCTGCAATAACCCCTGTTCTATCTTTACCAGCTGAACAATTAAACATGATAGCATCGTATGGATGATTATAAAAAATTTCAAAAACTTCTTTAAACTGTTCTTTATTAGCCTCTAACATAAATATATAAAAACCTGCCAAATCTTGATAATTAGCTATTTCTTTAGGTAATATATTCAAATCTTTAGCTTTCATTAAATTAACATTATAATATTCAATATCACGATAATTAATTAATGAACTAGGCTGCTGCTCTACTTCAAAGTCACTTCGCAAATCAACCTGTACCCTAATTCCATAATTATACAAATATATTTTTTCATCATCAGTTAATTTTACAGGATTAGTTGAACGAATAAATTTATGACTTTTAGTGTAATATCCAGCTTGAGTTTCATAACCTCCTAAATCTCGAATATTTGTCATACTTTCTACTTTCAATATTCTTTCTTCTCGACTTAATTGCATCATATAACTTACCTCACTGATCGAATTATATCATAACTATATCAGATACTCAATTTACTATTCTTCAAAAGGACGTACTCTTAGCGTAACACCCAATTCATCAGCTATATTTTGACATTTTATAATCTTTTCTTCACCAATAATATCAACTACTGTCAAAATAACATTTTTAACATACTGCTTAGCCTTTTTAGCAAAATCTAACATATGATCAAAAGAATCAATTCCATATCTTGCCCTTGTTAACTGATAATATTCTTCTTTATCAGGTGCATTTAAACTAATTGAAACAGTATCAATTAAGCCTTTAAAATCAGGAGTAATATCTCTTTTTAAAGTAACTGACGATAAACCATTAGTATTTATTCTTATCAATAAATCATTTCTTGTCTCTTTTAAATACTTTGCTACTTTCATTAAATCATCATGTCGAGTCAAAGGTTCTCCAAATCCACAAAAAACAACTTCTTTAAAATCATTCAAATCATATTTTTTAAATTCTTCAATAATCATTTCTACTGTAGGCTCTTCTTTTAGCCACAAAGAATTAGACTCCAGCATTTCCTTAGTATTCCTTAAACAAAAAGTACAAGCACAACTACAACGATTAGTACTATTTACATAACAAGTAACTCCCTTTAATTCATCTAACTCCTTAATATCAATATAACTATTTTTAAACACTGTATACAAGATTACCATTATTCTTCCTCCCTTATAACTCTTTTAAAAATGGTTCAAAACATAATCCCAAATGATTATGAGCTCCAATTTTCTGACTATAACTAATACATTTAGATGCAAAATCAGCTGCATCTTTTACACTTTGATAAAAATCATGATTTAACAAATACTTACCAGCAATTACGCCACTAATAACATCACCTGTACCACTGCGATCTTCACCAATTTTTTTTACTTTGATGATTCGATAATCTTTTCCTTTTTCATATAAAAAATTAATTATTTCTTCGTTTATACAGATTCCTGTAACAACAATCTTCTCAGGCCCCTTTTTAGCTAACAGTTCACACATTTTAAATAACTCTTCAAAACTCGGTATTTCATGGGGATAATCAAGATTTAAAAGAGCACATAATTCAGTTAAATTAGGTGTCATAATTGATGCATATGGAATTAGTTCTCTCATCTTTTCCTGCATCTCAAGTGTATATGTAGGATAGAGTTTTCCATGATCACCCATTACAGGATCAATTAATACAAATGTATTTTTCAGTTTGAAATTCTTAATGAAATCAATAACGATATCAATTTGTTTAGCAGAACCTAAAAAACCTGTTACTATACCATCAAACTCTAAATTAATATTCTTATATGTAGCAATATAATCATTCATTCTATCTGTATAGTCATCAAAAAAATAACCAGGATGATAAGTATTGATCGATAAAATTGCAGTTGGAACAAATACACATTCAATTGCCATTGCAGAAATAATTGGTAATTGTGCTGCAATTGAACAACGACTATATCCAGTTACATCGTTTATTAAAGCAATTCTTTTTTGTCTCATAAATACTCCCCTTTTCATTGTCTTTAATTTTATCATATTTTTATTAAAATTAATCATGACAGTTTTAATTATTTTTATGTGGACAATCAATAGTAATATTTTGTATAATAAAGAAGAACATTAAAAAGGAGACATTATGAAAAAGATATTTAAAGTTGCAATGGTTATGCTTCTAGCCCTTACATTAGCAGGATGTGGCAGCAGTGATGATGAAAACAAAAAAGATGCAGATAGTAAAAATGATGATTTACTAAGTGGTAATCATCATGCTGTAATTGATGTTAAAGATTATGGAATAATTAAAGTTGAGCTTAATGCTGATGAAGCTCCAATTACAGTTACTAACTTTGTTAAATTAGCAAAACAAGGATTCTATGATGGATTAACATTCCATCGTATTATTAATGAATTCATGATCCAAGGTGGAGATCCTGAGGGTAATGGTACTGGAGGATCTGATGAAACAATTAAAGGTGAATTTAGCGCTAATGAAGTTGATAATATATTAAAACATACTCGTGGAGCAATTTCAATGGCACGTTCACAAGATTATGATAGTGCCAGCTCACAATTCTTTATCGTTCATCAAACTGCTGAATCATTAGATGGGCAATATGCCGTTTTCGGTTATGTATATGAAGGTATGGATGTAGTAGATAAAATCGCTACAAGTGTTCCAGTAACTGATAATAACGGGACTGTAGAAGCAGTAAATCAGCCAGTAATCAATTCAGTAAAAATAACTGACTAAGGGGCTGTAACGAGTAAATAACTCATTTCAGTTTCAAAAAAACGAAAAAAACACGGTTAGCCGTGTTTTTTGGTATAATGTTAGTTATGAATACAACACTACACACAAAAAATTATAACGCATATCAACCGAATATGCTACTGGATTTTTCATTATCTTTCGAAAAAGATATTGCTCATGATGATATTTGTAGAACTGTTATTGAAGTTGCGGAAGGGATCAATGTTGCTAAGTATGTCGATTTCTCTAACAGAAATTCTTATGGGTATGATGGGGTTATGATGTTTAAACTTCTTGTTCTTGCCAAATCACTTTTTGGTTACTGTTCTACTAGAAGATTAGCTGATTTGTGCAAAACTGATATCAGATTTATGTTTATTGCTGGAAATCAGCATCCTTCACATATGGCTTTTGAAAGATTTATCAGTAATGATTTAACTATGCCTGTTGAAGATTTATTCTATGAAGTAAATAAATATATTGATTCAATGATTACTGTTAATACTGATGTATTATGTATAGACGGTACTAAATATGAAGCCAATGCTAATAAGAATACCTTTATTTGGCGAAAAAACACACTAAGAAACAGAATGAAAAGATGGAAAAAATCAATCTGTAACATTAATAAAATTAATAAATTCCTTGAAAGAGAGAATGTAAGTTTAAGATACTCGTTATTAAAAGAACCCAGCATTGATTATCTTTTAAACATCAGTGACAGATTAGAAGAATATATGAAGGACAATCATATAGAATTTGTCCATGGAAAAGGAAAAAGAAAAAGCGAAATACAAAAACTGTATGATGAATTAAAGGAAAATGCAATGAAACTATGGGAATATTCTATTCATTTAGATATGCTTGGCAATAGAAACAGCTGTTCTAAAACAGATGTTGATGCAACTTTTATGCATATGAAATATGATTACTATAATCATACCAATGTATTTAAGCCAGGCTATAATATCCAGATAGGAGTAAGTGAGGGATTTATAAGAAATATATACATAAGCAGTGACAGTAATGATTTAAAAACATATATTCCGTTTATGGAAAAATATAAACAGGCATATGGAGTTTTGCCATCAAAAACACCAGCTGATGCAGGATACGGAAGTTATGATAACTATAAATACTGTAAAGAAAACAATATAGAGCTTTATATGAAATATTCAGGATATTATAAGGAAAAAGAAAAAACAACAGAGAAGAACAAGTTTCAAACAAGACACCTTAAAAAAGATGAAAATAATAATTATATATGTCCAGCTGGACATATGTTCGAACTGGAAAAAGAAACAATAGATAAAAGAAGCTTATACCCAAAAGTCAATAAAAAATTAGTAAATCACCACTGCCAGGGATGCCCGATGAAATCAAAGTGTACAAGATCAGCGAAAGGGAGAACAATTACCTGTTGTGAAGAACTGGAAGCATTTCATGAAGAAGTCAAAAGGAATGTACAAAGTGAAGAAGGGATAAAACTGATGTTTCAAAGAAGCAATGAAGCAGAAGGGACATTCGGTGATTTAAAACAAAATCAAGGATATAACAGATTACGCCGAAGAGGAGAATCCGGTGTGAAACTGGAAATATATATGATAGCAATAGGACAAAATATCAGGAAATATCACCGCAGGAAAATAGAAAACAGGAAAAAGGCAGAAAAGTTATTGTCAGTATAAAATTAAAGAGCCAATTTTTTTTGAAAAAGAGCAGGTTATTTTTAAGTGCGTCAAAAATCCATAAAAGTTAT
>ERZ808049.161-NODE-161-length-59394-cov-23.672455_pt1 | contig 59394 bp, 45 predicted proteins | sample MGYA00380198_ERZ808049 | MGnify/ENA primary metagenome ERZ808049 (study PRJEB31490, sample SAMN06133414) | mouse gut metagenome | isolation source: Z2_2 | host: mice | place: China: Chengdu | collected 2015-05 ...
ATTTCGCCTTCTCATCGATTCAAATTGACCTTGGTCGTTGGATCAAAGAAATGTGCTTTATTGAGATCAAAGCCCATTATCATCTTTGTTCCTGGCTTAACATAATCACGCGCATCAACTTTAGAGACAAATTCAGTCTCCCCTAGTTTGCTGTAAAGTTGGGACTCGGCACCTAATAGCTCTGAAACTGTCACGGTCGCTTCGACCTTAGCGTTCGGGAACGTATCCAAGAAAGCATTTTCGGTGTGAATATCTTCTGGTCTGATACCCATTATCACTTTTTTATTATCAAATCCCTTATCTTTTAATAATTTTAATCGTCCGACCGGAACTTCGATCTCAAAGTTCTTAGCGTCATCATAAACTTTGCCATCTTTAACGGTCACATTAAAGAAATTCATCGCTGGTGCTCCGATAAAACTACCGACAAAGACATTAGCTGGATCATCATAAACTTCTTGTGGTGAACCGACTTGTTGGATCTTGCCATCTTTCATGATCACGATCCGATCAGCCATCGTCATCGCTTCTGTTTGATCGTGGGTCACATAGATCGTCGTCGTTCCCAATTCTTGATGAAGTTTAGCGATCTGAGCCCGCATGGAGACCCGCAACTTAGCGTCTAAGTTAGATAAGGGTTCGTCCATCAAAAAGATCGGGGCATCCCGCACGATCGCCCGCCCCAAAGCGACCCGTTGGCGTTGTCCCCCAGATAAAGCAGCCGGTTTACGTTGTAGATATTCTGTTAACCCTAAAATATCAGCTGCATGGGATACACGTTTTTTTATCTCTTCTTTGGAATATTTACGCAATTTAAGCCCAAAAGCCATGTTATCATAGACTGTCATGTGGGGATAAAGTGCGTAATTTTGGAAGACCATCGCAATATCACGATCTTTTGGTGCAACATCATTAACAACACGGTCATCGATCTTAAATTCGCCCTCAGAAATATCTTCTAACCCCGCGATCATTCGTAAAGTCGTCGATTTCCCACAACCTGAAGGTCCAACGAAAATGATAAACTCTTTGTCAGCGATCTCAAGATTGAAATTCTTAACTGCCTCGAATCCATTTGAATATACTTTACAAACGTTTTTTAATGATAAACTTGCCATATTAAAATGCCTCCCGAAAAAATGATTATTTTGTTTCGTTGAAAGTATCGTGCTACCCATACATTCTTTCAACAAGTTATTTTTTTGCATGGTTTAAGTATAAAATAAAATCACATAAATTGCTATGCCATAAATAAACAAAGATTTTTTAACGCTTATGTTACAATTGCTTATCAGTTCTGTTACAATCCAAGTTTTCCCACATGCAGTGAGCAATTTGTCCAATTTTTTTATATAATTCTATACAAATTGTACAATCCCATTTTGCCTTTTTTATGCTATTCCTCCAAATTGCTATTATTTTCCGGCACTTCGACGAACTTTCCATCTTGATATTGTTTTGCAGGACTTGGACTTTGTTCAACAATTCCCTGTTGTTCCCGTTCCATGCGGTCACTTTCAGCAAATATGCCACTGTCTTGATTGGAGGACTTACTGCTGATATCAACCAGCGCTTCCTCATATCGCTTGAACACGCGCAGCAGCAAAAAAGACTTCAGATAAATCACCAGCCCAAACGCCAACAGTATCATAATTGGCAAACTCTGAGGTATAAAGTAGAACACTACCACGGGAACCGCATAGATGACAATCAACAAAAATGCTGTTGGGAGGTGTGAGAGTGCCATCAAAAATGCATTTTTAATTGTATTTTTGACCGGATTGATAAACCGTGCCTGAAGCGGAAATAGGAACATCACTCCCAACAGAATCACAAAAGTCACTGCAATCATAGCAATCCGAATCCACTGCGCAAATTCAATGCCAGAATATAAAATAATGCGGAAATCCACTGTCAAAATCCCCAGAACTACAACAAGGAGCAACCATATTATCGTCCCCTGTTTAAAATTGTCCTTAAATGCCTTCCAAAATCCCCTCACAATATAAGTCTCTTCATTTTTTACCATCTTGAATCCCATATAATATGCAGCAGAAAAAGCGGCTCCAATCGTAAAGAATGGGATACTAAAAATCAAAAACAACACATTTAGTATCATGATATCCGCAACCTTATTTAGAAAATTCATCAATGGGCTGTCTAACTTAAACATTTTTTCAATAATCTCCTCTCAGTCTCAAACAAGGCTAGTATATACCTGCTTGTAGTTGCGCAGAAGCTTTTGATGCGTAACAAGCGCCAAATCCGCTTTCTCTTTCGCCTTATCCATAATCTCGTCATAGTGTTTCAGAAATGTATCTGCCACAATCGCCTCATATTTCCCAGAAATAATGCCATTGTTGAGATCGTTGACAATCTCCTCCTTGGTATGCGCTGTTCTGTAAGGTTTTGGCTCCATGGAGTTCACCACCTGCTCTGAAATCTGCAAAATCGCTTCCTTTTGTCCCATTCCACTCGCCTTCAATCCCCGAGGATATCCATTTCCATCAAACCGCTCATGGTGTGCTGCCGCAACCTTAATAATCTCCTTTGACAGCTTCTTTTCAAGCGTCTTTTCCATAATTTCAACATGAGTCTTAATCAGATTTTTCTCCTCGTCAGTAAAGGCACGCGGAACATTCAGCAACTCTAAAGGAATCGCAAGCATACCAATATCATGCAGAAGCGCCGCATAGTATACTTCGTTTTTGTCCAGCTCACTCAATTTTAACTTTCTGCCAAGCTCACGGCAGACATAGACAGTTGCTATCGTCTCTGACACCGCCTGCTCATCCTTCAATCCAGTACAGTACATGAGCATTTTTAGATACTTTTCCTTCTCATCATCGGACAAAAGTACATAGTCAAGACTTTCACTGTATGCTTCCCGATAGGTGTGATCGGTCAATTTTGTGAAAATATCATACTGTTCCACTGCCTCATCCAGCAGGGAACATACCTCCGGATCATACTTTGTTCCCGCATACTTATGAATCATTTTACAATCAAATTTTTCTCCGAAAGAACGATGCCACACATCGACACTTTCCGCAACCTTCAAAACTTCCAATTCAAAACGATAGCGATAATCCATATCCTTTGTTTTGCTGTAATCCGTATGGTGATAGAGCACCATCTTGGACTGCTCATCCAGCGGTGAGAGATACTTTAGGAAAAGATAACCATACACAGAATGCGGTAATGGATTTTTTGCCTCAAAGGTCAACTGCTTGCGCACGTCATCTGTCTTGTATGCCCCGATGTCATGCAAAAGTGCCAGTACCATAAAATCCGCAATCTCATATTTTTCATAAGTCCCATAGGTTTCCAACATCTTGGCCATAATATAGCTCACCCGCATACAGTGATGCGCCATCGGTTTGTTCATCAACCTCAGCGTCTCGTAAATCAAATCTACCATATTTCTGCTTGTTATATATTCTACTGCCATTTTTTTTCACCCCTTGCTTTTTCATTTAGAAACTATTCATAATGTATGATTTTTTAACAATTTCTGACTGTTTCATAAATTAACCTTCTCTGCATTGGCGTATACCGAATGCCATCCTTCGCCTGCTCTGTATTGGTATCTACAAATCCCATGCGATGATAAAAACCAGTCGCATATGGTGCTGCATTGACTGTAATATAATTATGCCCCTCCTCCGTCAGAACATAGCGGCTCACATACTCAATCAATCCCCTGCCAATTCCCATTTTGTGATATCTCCGATCTACAAAAAGCAATGATATATGTGTCTCGTCCCGCAGACTGATCATCCCGACCATTTGATTGTTGTCATATGCTCCAAAAAGCTGATATACCCCCATAACAAACATTCTGTAGAGCACTGTATCTGTGATAAAATCCTGAAAGCTCTCGATGCCCTGCGGCGTGTAATCACACGCTTCAAACTGCATAAAAGTCCGCCATGCGAGTGCCATAGCATCATCCCATTCACTGCGGTATGCCGACCTTAAGGCAATTCTTACTGGCTTGATAATGCCTCTGCCAAGTCTCCGCCTAACCTCCAATTTTCCAATCACCTTCTCACTTATATAAAATTATTTTTCTATATGTAATTCGTACAACAACTCGCAAAAAATCTAACACTCATTGTAATAGTATAACTTATCAGAAGCTGCTCTTTGCGCCGTGCATCTGACTATAAGAAGCTGTTTTTGCTTCTGATAAAAGGCGCTGCTCTTTGCGCCGTGCATCTGACTATAAGAAGCAGCTCTTGCTTTTTATAGTATAGCACATATTTATAGAATTGTATATTTATTCTGAAAATATTTCCTCTGCATAGGGCTGCACAATCGAGTAGGAGAAACTTACTTCCCCTACTTGCCTCGCTGGATGCCCATGTGCATAAAAAGAGCACAGACCCCTCAAGAAAGCCTGTGCTCTAAAAACGCTACTGACAGATAAAAAATTTTTCCAGCGCCTCAACCGCCTCGCCCTCATCAGTTCCCTTTGCGGCGATTGTCACATTCATTCCCTCAGAGGGGTTAAATGCAATAATTCCCATAATGCTTTTGGCATTGATTTTGTACTTGTCATACTCCAGCAATATCTCGCTTTTGTATTGACTGGCAATCTGAACAATCTCGGCCAATGGATGATCATATCTTTTCTCAATTTCCTTTACCTTTACTTCTCTTTTTAACACACCAGTTCCCTCCGTTACATTTACATATAGACTCATAGAGTCATTTACATATGAAAATTCTCGCAAAGCAATCTTCTTTTTTATATTAATGTAATAATTGATTAATGTAATAATTGCTTAAAATTTGTACTGTATTATTGTCTATTTTTTTTTGAGAAAAGTCAATATTTTTTCTGAAAAATTTTCTCGAAAGACCAAAAACCGTCTTTTTCACGAAAAACAGGCCTATTTTAAGTATTTCATTAGTATTTTCTGCAACACATCTATATCGATTGGCTTGGTCATAAAATCATCAAACCCTTTCTTAATGTATTCTTCCCGCGCACCTGTAACTGCATTTGCTGTCAAAACGACAATCGGCGTGCCATGACTGATGCTCTCCCGATTTCCGTGTAAGTACTGCATTAAATCCGTACCGCTCATCTCTGGCATCATGTCGTCGGTCAAAATCAAATCATACTTTTCTTTGTCGAGCTGTTTGGCTGCTGCCACTCCTCCATCTGCACGGCTCACCTCAATGTCAAGCATTTCCAAAATCGATGCAATGACTTCAAGATTCATCTCATTGTCATCCACCACATAAACCTTTTTCCCAGGAAAACGCATAGTTTCGAGGCTTTCTTCCTGCTCGCTCTGCACCTGAAACTGATTCTTATAGTCTCCAAGAGGAACATTTGAGACAACACGCTGCGGAATTACTACAAAAAAGCTAGACCCTTTTCCATACTCACTCTCCACATTCAGCTTGCCATCCATCAATTGCACAAGCCGGGACGTGATGCTAAGTCCCAGCCCAGTTCCTTCCACACTTCTGTTTTTCAGCAGGTCAAGTCGTTCAAATTCCACAAAAAGCTTTGGAATCTCCTCCTTATGGATTCCCACACCGCTATCCGAAACCCGAATGTCCAACAGAATATTTTCCTCGTCAAGATAGTCAGAGACTTCCCGTTTTTTCACACAGAGTTCCACCCAACCGTTCTCTGTGTATTTCACAGCGTTTGTCAACAAGTTTAGAATAACTTGTTTGATGCGTACTTCGTCGCCGTAAAGCAAATCTGGAAGTGTTTTGTCAATGTCAAGACGCAATTCCAATCCTGCTTTTATCACCCTGTCCTTTATCATTGCCACAACATCATTGAGCACCGACGAAAATCTATAGTCCGATGTTATAATATCCATTTTTCCGGTTTCTATCTTGGAAAAATCAAGGATATCATTGATTAAAGCCAACAATGTTCTTCCGGCACTCTGTATATCCGCGGCATGTTTGCGAATGCTATTATCTTTTGTCTCGTGCAAAATCAACTCATTTGAGCCAAGAATTGCATTGAGCGGTGTGCGAATCTCATGGGACATATGTGACAGAAAACGACTTTTCTGCTCATTTGCCTCCTCCGCTGCAATCTTATCCCGCTCCATAATAACATGGTCCGCCTCCTCTCGCATTCGATTAATCTCATTGCGGTTGTGCACCACCCAGACCAGCATACATACCCCAAAAACAAAGACGCCATAGCCAAAAGCGACAGAACACGGATAAACTGCATTGTTCCAGTAAAAGAAAATACTTGCGGTCGCGCTGCAAATCACTGCGCCATAGCCAAGAAACACCTCGGCAGCAGGCATTAACTTTTCCTGGAGAAAACTCAAGATACACGCCCCAATATCCAATGCAATTAATATATGCACTATCAAATAAAAACTTGACATGCTGTACGCAAAAATTGCATACGCGATAGTACTTACCGCCACAATTATAAAATTGATCAAAGCTAATACATCATACCGCCTCTGTCTCGGGAAAAACGCGCACTGTGTAAACAGCGTAAAGGGAATTGGCAGCATTATGAGTGAGAGGCTGTTAAGCCAGCTTACAATGGAAATCCGCTCGATAAAGATTTCCATGCACCCGCAATCTGTCCCAAGATATATGACAGAAAGTACCAAAAAACAAATAAGCCACCACAAGGAATGGACATCTCGCATTTTATCGATCAATATTGCAGAACGGCTTGCAATCAGACTTAACAAAATAACCAATCCAACCGCCATACACATGCCAAGACTGCGATAAGATTTTTTCAAAATATATCTATTCAGCGCATATCGGTCCCCAACTGCCAGAAATTGGATTGTTGCACAATCTTTATCTGCCATATTTTCCAGCACAAGTGTGATGACATCGCCCTTCTCAAACCCTTTCGCCTGTATCTGGTGAAGCATGTACATCCGTTTGCCGTGGGAGCGATATCTTTCCTGATAGGAATGCTGGTACCACGGAATTCCGTTCACAAATACGGCGGTGTCAAGTGCCCTTGCCCGAAAACAGAGGTACTCCTCCGGTGACGGGGTAAAATCTAGCGTCTTTGATATCGATACAGCCCCATTGTCTATCTGAACTTGCAAGTAGTGTTGTGCGTGAGCTGTTACCTTTTGTGAAGTACCCGTATAATACCATTCCTCGCCAAACCACACATTATTTTTCCCAATATTTTTAAAATGGCGTTGTACTGGCGAGTTGACGCAGATCAGCACCGTGATAATAAACACAATAACCAGAACGACACTGTAAAACATCTTTATAATAAAATCGATATCCATCTCCCTGATTCGTTTCCGCATATGTTCTTTCCTTTCTCTCATTCGATATTAGGAACTCTTATTTTTGTCCTCCACCAGAGTCCACAAATAGCCGATACCATACACTGTCTTTATGTAATTGTGCGCATCCAGCTTGTTGCGGAGCATATGTACTGTTTCTGCCAGCATTGTCTCATCAATAAAGATTCTGCATTCAGAGTGCAGTTTCTCCACAAGCGCTTTTTTCTTAAGCACGATTCCCTTGTTTTCCACCAGATTGCGCAGCAGGCATTGTTCCAATTGGTTCAGCCGTACTTTTTTGCCCGCAATGCGATACTCTTCCACATCAAAGTTAAATCGGTAGGCATCTATCACAACAAGGTGTTCTCCAATAACACTTCTCTTAGAGCCAGCACCGATTGCCTCAAACCTGCTGATTGCATGATAACCAGCTTCTTTTTTCCTGCGTTTAAACTGTGTCCAGACTTTTGCCTTGAGCACCGCTGTATTAAACGGTTTTGTAATATAATCCGAGATACTCAGTTCGTTCAGCTTCTGTACATTCAAACTTTCCCCGTAAGGCACAATCAATATAACTGCAGGATTTTTGGACACATCAAAACCATTTTTCAACTTCTCAGTCAATGCATACCCGTCCCCATCAGGCAGCATTGTATCAATAATAATAAGCTGGAATACCTCCCTTTCAAGCAGGGCGACAGCCGATGCAAAGGTACTGCAAGTATACACATGTGTCTCGACATCCATCATTGCCCTTCCCATCCGCTCTGCCAGTTTATAATCTGCTTCAATTATCAATATACTTTTCATATTGCCATCGTTCCCTTTTTCTTACACAACTTTTTATCCTTTTTACAGACACTATTTATAGACAGTCCTTGAATTTATTTTTCAAGAACTGTCTATATCCGTCAAACCTGTGTGCACTTTCTATTTCATAATATTTCGTAATGATTTGTAATTTCATAACAGATTATAGACCTTATCTGCCATATATTCAATATATTCTTTGAGAAAAGGTATTCACATACTATTTTTTATTACCCCATAAGCATTCTTGCAAGGACAACACTCGCCACAAGGCCAGCGGCTGTGGACAGCAATGCTCCCACAAGTGTCCATCTGGTCTTTGTAATTTTCGCTGCCATAAAATATACCGACATTGTATAAAACACTGTCTCTGTGCTCGCCAGCGCAAGTGAAGTGGCAATCCCCGCAAAAGAATCTGTGCCGTACTCCTTAAAAATATCCAGTGCAAGCCCTGTCGCAGCAGATGCAGAAAAAAGCTTCACCACAAAGAGCGACACTAACTCATTTGGAAAATCGTCGGCAAACAAACCAATCACACGGCCTATCATGTTGCCTGCAAATTCCAGAAATCCTGATGCCCGCAACACTCCCACTGCAATCATTAGTCCTATGAGCGTCGGAACAATATTTATCACAGTGCGCATTCCGTCCTGGGCGCCTCTAGTAAAGCTGGCGTAGATATCTTTTTTCTGTGACAGCCCCATTGCAACAATATAGAAAATCAGCGCTGGAATCAGCATATTGGATATCCGAGTCATAATAGAAACTCCTGAAATAGAAAGCTGTATTGTAGTAATCTATATTCCCCTACTCTCCAAAATATAACTGGTTCCATGTTGCATGAATTTCTAAAAACAATTTGATTTAGTACTTATGTACTATGTCTATAAATACTTTTTCGGTTTATATTATGTTTTGCCGACACGGATTTCTTACCATTCGAGCATTTTACTAAGGAGATTTTATCAATGATTAATTTTGCTTTTTGCTATGAACAAACTGAGCTGTTAGAATTTGTTAGAGATGAAATATTAAACTGTTTTCGCTATCGAGATGTAAACATTGCTGTGATGTGCTACCACAATGCCTATGAATTACAGCGATGTATCTGTTGCAACTGCCCCGATATCCTCTTCTACGACAGAACAGAAGACGGGGGATTAATGCGCAGTGTTCTCTTGCAAGCCAAACAACAAAACAAACAACTGATTTCTATTGTCACACAAAACAGAGATTATAGCCCTCCCGCAGAAGATGTCCTGTTAGAGCCAGTATATATCATGCCAGATAAAAGCCGCCGGCAACTCTGGGCACATGCATCTCTCGCCTACGAGACAATTCTTGATGATGCGGATTCTTTTTCCTATTATATTAGGCCCGATTATATCCACACACCAGTGAAAGAAATCCATTATTTTGTCTCTGAGGGAAGACGCACTCATATCGTCTCCTCAAACTCCCGCGACACATTCTATCAAAAACTCGATGTCGTTGAAAAGCGCATCCGTCTAAAAAATTGCCAGTTTATACGCATTCACAAATCCTATCTGGTCAATGCACGCTACATTGACGGTTACAGCCGCGACTATGTGCTTCTCACCACAGGAGAACGGCTGCGCATCAGTCGATATGAATACTACCGAACGCTCAATGAACGGCTGCAAGGTTCCAAGCGCAGACATTCCATACCATTCAGTTTTTCAGAACTATAATAAGCCGTTCTCACATAGAAATTTGCACGGAGAAGGAAGAATGTCTAGTCAAACATTCTTCCCTGGTGGTTAGAAGGGAATCTTATGTGAGGAATGTATTGCTACCTCCTCCGCGCTGTCCCTTTTTATTATAACATGTCACATCCAAAATGCGACCCCCAATTCTTCGCAAAATCTTACCAATTTTTCACATTATTAAAAGTAGAGTAAACACAATTGATATTTGCGTTTACTCTAAGGAACTGTAGAAAAATAACTGCATTCCAAAATCAAGTTATTTTTGTGATCTTTGGAATGCCATTTCCTTGCGTCAGTGCAGCTTTTGCAAGTTTGTCTGCCTCCTCATTATATTTGTCTCCTGTGTGTGCTGCTATTTTCTGAAAAGTTATCTGTATCCGTTTGCTGCTTGCTTTCATAAACGCAGCATACTTTTGCGTCAATTCATTGTTTGTCTTCCAGCCGCCAGTCGCCCACATCTCAATTCCCATGTAATCATAACAGATTTTCACTGCCGTGTATCCATTGACCTCACACCACTTGACTGCAAACATCGCCCCAAGCATTTCTCCAGTAACGTTGCGCAGCTCCAATGATTCTGGGTTATCTCCATTGCCAGATTCACGGACAATATCCCCGTCCGGCCGAATCAAAACACAGCCAAAAGAATATTTTCCTAAATCTTTCTGAAAACTCCCATCAACATAAGCAATTACCTGATTTGTTTTAGCGTTATTTGCCCCATCAGCAGATGGGTTTTGAAGAGGATTTGTTGTGCCAGTCAAATATGCCTGCGCCTCCTCCTTTGAGAAAAAACTCTTGTACTGCGCCCCTGAATACCCATCAACCGAAGCTTTGCAAGCCTCCCATGTCTCAAAAATACCTGTTTTTTTCCCCTTTTTTACCGCATATAATTTCTTCTTTGCCATGTTCATACCTGCCTTATTTTCCCACTGATTTTACACGTCATTCGCATTTTATCACAGCTCTTTCTCATAGGGTAAAAGCTTGGCAAGATACCCTTTCTGACAGAGCATTTCCTCAATCTCGTCAAGCACTGTCTCACTTTCTGCACTGACAGTATGAAAATGATACCCTGATGTCACATTTAAGAGCGGTGTGGACTTTCCAGACTGGATATTTTCAACAAACGCACGCACATCTCTGCGACTTTTAATGTTCAGCGCCGCGCACACCTTTCCATATACTCTGTGATTTACCATCACATCTAAAACCTTTCCGCCAAGGTCCACAATCGCATTCAGCTCATCTTCCACTTGCGCGTCTGTATGACAAACCTTGAAAATACGCACACAGAGATTCTGTGCTGTGCGCTCAAGATAATATCCTTTTGTTGTGGATTTAATTGGATAACCTTCTGTGCGCAAAAGCGCCATATCCTGCACAACAACTTGCCGGCTCACACCGGTTTCTCTCCCTAGCGCACTGCCTGAAATGGGTTCCTGTGCCTGCTGCATTCTTGTCAAAATAAACTTTCTGCGCTCGTCCCCAGTCAATTCTTTCTCCATAGCCTGCTTTACAAATCCCCCTTTCAAATCTATCCTTCCATATCAATCACACGCAGATGTTTTAGACTGATATCTAAGATTGGCGCCGAATGCGTGAGTGCCCCGCTCGACACATAATCCACCCCCAGCGCTGTAATTTTTTGAATATTCTCTTTTGTAATGTTGCCGGAACATTCCGTCTCTGCCCGACCATCAATTAACTGTATCGCCTCTGCCATTTGCTCCAAACTCATATTATCCAGCATAATGATATCTGCACCGGCTTCTACTGCCTCCTGCACCATAGTAAGATTTTCCACTTCCACCTCAATCTTCCTGACAAAAGGCGCATAAGCCCTTGCAGCCTCCACTGCTTTGCGCACGCCACCTGCCGCGTCAATATGATTATCCTTTAACAAGACGCCATCAGAAAGATTATACCGATGGTTTCCGCCGCCGCCAGCACGCACTGCATACTTCTCAAACACCCGCATTCCTGGTGTCGTCTTTCTGGTGTCTAACAACTTTGTCTTTGTGCCCTCTAACAATTGTACTACATTGTGTGTATATGTTGCAATACCACTTAAACGCTGCAAGTAATTTAGTGCCGTGCGCTCACCAGACAACAGCACGCGAATATCCCCTGTAACCATGGCAAGCACCATACCTTTTTGTACTATATCACCATCTTTTACATTATAAACTACCTTTGTATCTTTGTCTAGCAGTGTAAATACCCGCTCAAAAATAGCAAGTCCAGCCACAATACCATCTTCCTTGCAAATTAGTTGTACTTCTCCCTTTCTATAATCAGGCATAACCGCATTGGTTGACACATCTTCACAGTTAATATCCTCCTCCAACGCCAGTCGAATATATTTGTCAGCCACAAGCTGCATTGTTACTGGATTCATATCTGTTCCTCTCTTTCTTTTCCACAAATTTTTTCTGCTGCGCGCTTTGCAAATACCAAACTTTCCAAAAGACTATTGCTGGCAAGCCGGTTTCTTCCATGAACCCCGTTGCAGCTAGTCTCCCCCACTGCATACAAATGTTTCATGGTGGTCTGGGAATCGCCGTCCACATGAATCCCTCCCATAAAATAATGCTGCGCTGGCACAATTGGCACAGGTTCTCTTAACAGGTCATATCCCTCCGCAAGACAATGATTGTAAATATTGGGAAAATGTTCCCTCACAATATGTTCTGGTACTTTCTCAAACGAAAGATACTCATACGCTACACCTTCTTTTTGCATTTCTTTTTGAATTGCCTCTGTCACCACATCCCGCGGAAGCAGTTCGTCAACAAACCGTTCCCCTTTATGATTTTGTATGACAGCACCCTCTCCCCGCGCAGATTCCGATATCAAAAAACTTCTGCCTGGTTTGGTGCTGTAGAGACAAGTCGGGTGAATTTGCACATAATCCATATGTTCTAGCGCCACTCCATGTTCTTGTGCAATGCGGCAGGCGTCCCCAGTCAGCAGCGGAAAATTTGTAGAGTGCTGATAAAGCCCTCCTATCCCACCAGTTGCCAGAACTGTATCCGGTGCATATATCTCCAACAAATCTCCCTTTTTGTCTTTTGCCTGCATACCAATACAAATATCGTCCTGCTCAATAAGATCTGTCATTGTCGTATACTCCATAATTTTGACATTCGCAAGTCTGCACACATGCGCCAACAGCGTCGTCGTAATCTCCTCGCCTGTAATATCCTTGTGAAAACAGATGCGCGGCTGCGAGTGTGCCCCCTCTCTTGTATAGGCAAGGCTTCCGTCTGCATTTTTCTCAAAACGCACCCCCAACGCCAATAAATGATTAATCACCGCCCTGCTAGAATGAATCATAATCGCCACACTTTCCCTGCGATTTTCATAGTGTCCTGCACGCATAGTGTCCTCAAAATATGCATCATAATCGCTCTCGTCACGCAACACACAGATTCCACCCTGCGCCAACATAGAATCACAACTTGCGATATCCTCTTTTGACAACATCAATATCTTTTTTTCACGCGGCAGGGACAACGCTGTGTAAAGTCCTGCTACACCGCACCCAGCAATGACTACATCACAATACAGTTTCTTTGTCATTTTTGCCAACCATATCCTTTCTTTTTAACTGCTAAGCCCTTACATCTGCGCAAGCTCCAGCATTCGTTCCAGGGTTCGTCTGGCGGCTCTGTTTGCCAAATTATCCTCCAAAAGCACTTCATTTTTCCCTGTCTTAAGCACTTCAATAACATTCTCCAGCGTTATCCGTTTCATGCCAGCGCAAACAGGTTCTGTCTCTGGAAAATAAAATGACGCATCTGGCCTTGCCTGTTGCAGCGCATATCTGACACCGGACTCTGTGCCAATAATAAACTCCTTTTCAGGACTTTTTTCTGCATAGGACAAAATTTCACTTGTAGAGCCAATATAATCTGCAAATTTCAACACTTCCTGATTGCATTCTGGATGAACAAGCACCTTTGCAGCAGGATGCTGCGCGCGCAGCTTCTGAATTTCCTCAGAGCGCATATTTTCATGAATTGGACAAAAGCCCTCCTGAAAAAGAATCTTCTTTTCTGGAACATTTCTTGCTGTATATTGCGCAAGATTTTTATCTGGGATAAACAAAATATTTTTGTTTGGCAAATTTCGCACAATAGAAATCGCATTTGCAGAAGTTACGCTGACATCGGACCAAGACTTAATTTCCGCAGTCGAATTAATATAGCAAACAACTGCAAGGTCCTCATACTGCTGTCTTGCTTTTTCCACCGCTGCTTCGTCCACCATATGCGCCATTGGACAATCTGCCTGTGCATCTGGCATCAACACAGTCTTTGATGGATTTAGCAGTTTCGCACTTTCCCCCATAAAAGAGACCCCGCAGAACACAATCGTGCTGTGTGGAAGCATTGTCGCCTGTTTGCTCAGAAAATAAGAGTCTCCTATGTAGTCTGCAATCTCCTGTATCTCTGGCGAAACATAATAATGCGCCAAAATTACTGCATTTTTTTCCTGTTTTAGATTTTGTATCTCCTCCTGTTTTGTCATATAGCACCTCCCTCTTTCTCTCTGCCTTGCATTCTGAAAACAATAGTTCTCATGCAGTATAGCATATATCTTTACAGATGACAAGACATATAAAATGACAATTTTAATGCTATTAATTGAATTACTGTTCACACAGGACTTAGCATTTACTGCTAAGTCCGTGCGAAAACATACCTCTAGCAAGTAAAAATCCATTTGCGAAGCAAATTTTGCATGGATTTTTATTGTTACTGGAACGGAGTGAACAGTAACGGTATTGACTTCAATCCTACAGACTGCTAAAATAATATCAGTTTTTATAAAAGAAATTCTAATGCGAAAGGTAGGGTATTCATTATGCAATATGTAACAAGCGGAACGTGTTCTAAAATGATTGATTTTGAAGTGGAGAATAATATTATAAAATCAGTGGCGTTCACTGGTGGCTGCAATGGCAATCTAAAAGGAATCTCAGCTCTGGTTGCTGGAATGTCTGTCGATGATGCCATCTCTAAACTCAAAGGCATTCAATGCGGATTCAAAAGCACCTCCTGTCCAGATCAGTTGGCACGCGCGCTAGAACAATACAAAGCGGAAACAGCAAAATCATAAATCGGAGGCTGAAAAGTATGAAACGCATCGTCTTTACTGGCGGCGGCTCCGCCGGACATGTGACGCCAAACATTGCTCTATTTCCCAAATTGAAAAGTCTAGGCTATGATATCCACTATATCGGCTCCTATGACGGCATTGAAAAAAAGCTGATCGAAGATTACCGCATTCCCTATTATGCGATTTCTACAGGAAAACTCCGAAGATATTTTGACATTAAAAATTTTAGTGACCCTTTTCGTGTAATCAAGGGCTTTGTTGAAGCAAAAAAAATTCTAAAGACGTTAAAACCAGATATTATATTTAGCAAAGGAGGATTTGTGAGTGTTCCCGTTGTCCGTGCGGCGGCAATGTTAAAAATCCCTTGTATTATTCACGAATCTGACATGACGCCTGGGCTTGCCAACAATCTATGTATTCCTGTCGCCCGTAAAATCTGCTGCAATTTCCCGGAGACTCTGCAAAATCTGCCCGCTGAGAAGGCCGTGCTCACTGGCTCTCCCATACGAAATGAGCTCACAAAAGGAAACAAGCAAAAAGGGCTGGAAATGTGTGGTTTTACCGCTGCAAAACCTGTTATTATGGTAATTGGTGGAAGTCTTGGCGCCGCTGGTGTCAACAAACTGGTTCGTGAGGCACTACCCACCTTGCTTGAAGATTTTCAGATTGTACACATCTGTGGCAAGGAAAAGATTGATAACTTGCTTCTAAAAACTGCAGGCTATAAACAGTTTGAATTTGTAAAAGATGACCTCAAAGATCTGTTTGCAATGGCGGATATTGTTATCTCTCGTGCTGGTGCCAATGCAATCTGCGAACTTCTAGCGCTAAGAAAGCCCAATCTTTTAATTCCGTTACCTGCTCATGCAAGCCGCGGGGACCAAATCTTAAACGCAAAAAGTTTTGAGTCACAGGGTTTTTCTATGGTGGCTGACGAAGACTATCTCACTGCTGTAACGCTGACAGAGAAAATACATGAACTGTATTTTACAAGACAATCCTATATTGACGCCATGCAAAACAGCAAAATGAAAGATTCCATTGATACAATTGCAGCGTTGATTGAGGAGACTGTAAACCAATAAAATAATAATTTTTATTTATAGTACAATACAGACCCGTGCAGACACGGGTCCGCACGAGTAGGAAAAGTAATCTTCTCCTACTCGGTTTTTAGCATTGAAATGCCGCTGACTTCACATAGGCTACAAGACTTCGATACAGGCAGTCTGCCTCTGGAGATTTCTCCTTAAGCGAAGGCAAATCCGCATGGCAGACAAGCATTTTTCCTGCGCCGTATCTTAGCTCATAAATCAGTCCCAAATTATGATTGCGCTCAAAATTGTCCATCATGCGCACAATCGGCTTAATAAACTTTGTCTCCTCTGTTTTGTCTAATATCATTGGTCTGGAATTGCTGACAATAGGATACCACTGTGCTGTCGTGTAAGTCTCGCACGCAAAGCCGCTCAATGCAGGGTGTGTATTGTCAATCAAAAGCCCCATCGTTCCAACCGGAACTGGTTTTTTTGTACTTTCAGAGATAGAGCGAAACATTGGATAGCACCAGAAATCTGTACAGTATTCTCCTTTTATAGTGCTTCCAAAAAGTGTGCTGTTAGGCTTTACAAAAAGCAACACAAATTTTCCATTATGACAAGCCTTTAAAGCGGTCTTGTTATCATTTGTGATACATAAGTTCGCATTATTAAAATCAAATTCTTGTGTCTCAACAGTCTTCTCAACATTTGTTTCTTCCTTTTTTGATCTCGTATCTTTTAAAAAAGTCTCTTTTTTTGTAACATTCTCTTCATATACAAAAATATCATATTCATTTTCAATCGCCTTCACATTTTCCCCTGTTAAAACAAAGCGCAATACATACGTTGCATTATTACTGCACGCCGGCACTTTTAATGAAATAGTTCCAATAGAAAACAGTCCTCGCCCAGCAAATTCCTCACACTCCATTGTCTGTACCTGTTTTTCCATTGTGCTGTCAACAGTGCTTCCTGCCTGTCGTTTCAGATACCAGATCACTTTTAGCTGTGGTTTCAAAAACTTCTCAGGACGATAATAGCGAAGCTTTACTTCACACGCTATGCAGCTATCCCCTCGCATTACAAAGCTATCCAACGTTGGTAAAAGCACTGCATCGGAACAGAATTTGCGCCACTCCTCCCGTGCAATCACCCCCTTATTTTTATGAAAAGCATTTAATATGCCCACCAGCGCTGTTCCCTGACCGGAAAAATCCTTAATGTCAAGCAGTTGAAAACCACTTAATTCGGCGCTGCGAAATGCCGCTTCCAGCTCAAGTTTATAACATGCCCCGGCAAGTCTTCCCGAAGCATGTAGATAGTCATCCGCGTAAGAAAGCAATCCCTTCTCATCCATACGCTCCTGGAAAATCTTCAAGTTTTCAGGTTGCAAAACCCCCGTATACAGCGCGATTTCCTGAAAATCTGGTGTGAACTCATATTGTCCTATCTCGTGGGACACAACTGGAATATGCGCAATGCCCTCTTCCTCACCTGCTGTAACTTCCACCTCTTTGACACCTGTACCGTACTGAATCTGTATGGTTTCACCCTTCCTTGTTTCCTTCTTTTTAATTTCTGTGGGAAATATTACATTGTCATAATTCCAGTATGCGCCTGGTCTCTCAGTCTGCACAAAACCAAGTGGCGCATCACACATTGCATAGGAACCTCGAAACAGGCGGTCTATTGAAAATCGCACACCGCTAAAAAAATCATCGTTTGACAGCACAGACGGCACAAATTGATGATTATTGCTTCCCTGCGTATACAGATGTCGTGGGTCATGCGTCTTGAGTACGCCTATCATTCTATTAATTTCCTCCTTGCTGCCCCACAACTCGTTTCCCATACTCATACCAAAAAAAGATGGCAAATCTCCAAAGGCATCAAGCGCACGAATCCCCTCCTCCAAGAGAAACTTCTGCTGATTTATATCGCACTGTTTCTCTTCCTTATTGTAAATAGAACCCCAGAAAGCTAACTCTGCCTGCACATATATTCCAAGATAAGCCGCAGCCAAAAATGCCGCCTTGGGCGGACAGCAAGTATGATATCGATAGTGGTTCAGACCATACTCCTTACTTGTCCCATATACCCGCAGCCACGAATCCAGATCCATTGGCGCATACCCTGTCAACGGAAAAATCATTCCATCATGAGTCCCTCTCAAAAATATTTCATTGTCATTGCAGTAAAGTATCCTCTCTTGATGCGTCAAATCACGCAATCCAAAATAACTTGTTCGCTCACACAACACCCTGTCTTTACGCAAAATGCGAACTGTAAGTTCATATACAAATGGATTGTATTCATCCCACTCTTTCGCGTCCTCGCCCAGTAGATATTCGACAGAAAACACGCTAGAGCATAATCCTTGTAATATTTTAGAATGCTGTTCTCCACCCTGCGATAGACTGTCAATACGCTGTTTTTCACACTGCGACAAATTGTACACTTGACTGTCAAGAAGCGCAAGCGTCTCAATTATATATGGTGCATCTTGTCCTTTGTTTTCCGCAATCCATGTGCGCCGTGTGTCCGCTGCCTGTGTATACAGCGGATCAAAATGCTCAAAATCCCGCCCCTCTTTCATACGCAGACACGTAAGGCGACAACGCACTTCCGCGCAGGTTTGCGAAAGGGTATCACAGTGCGATAACTGCAATCGAAGTTCTATATTTTTGTCTTTTCGACAAGGATATATCCACAGCTTTTCAATTGCAATATCCTCGACGGTTTCCAAAAAAATCTCTCCCAAAATGCCATTCCAATTTGTCTGTGTGTCCGGCGAAGTCATATGCCCACCGCTTGACACATAATCTGTATTGTCAATCATCACGACAAGTGTGTGTGTTCCTGGTGTCAACCATTGTGTCAGCTCATACCGATGTTCCACATAAAAACTGTCAAAATTCCCTACATATGCACCATCCACCCACACATTGGACTTTCTCGTTCTTTCCATAGTAAAAAAGAAGCGTTTTCTTGTTTCATCTGTTGTCATGGAAATCTCAAGTTCCTTTAAAAACCATGCATATCCCTCAAAATGATACATTTCTGTTAAATGTCCTATATGCCGCTCTGTACCTTTTTTTCCTTTTTTTGCCTCTGCTGTTGTGGTAGGAAGGTCAATCGTATCCTCAAATGTCATCCTTCGATAATATTCCTGTTGCAATCCTATTTTTCCCTCATCCAGCGCAAACTGCCAAGTTCCTGATAAATTAAGTTTCATATTATATTTCCTTTCTGTGATTCATATTGTGTACCAATTCTTTCTTTGAAAAGTAGTATATCAAAAAATGCAGGTTGTAAAAACCTGCACTTTTTAGACTGTTTCATGTCACTATTTGATGTCACTAATTTTTCCTATGCAAAATCTGCCATGTAAATTCTATACAACTTTGTACCTTTCTTGTTCTTTAAGAAACTGTTCACCAAATAACCTATAAAAAACGCGCTTAGAAGATTTCTTCGATGCGTATACAGTTCTTAAGTGCTGGCTATCTGTTCTTTCCAGATTCAAGATATTTTGACATAACATTTTCTCCACTGTATATAAATCTTGAACACTGTTATAGTCTTTTTCTGTAGAGAAAACAATAAAACTTTTCTCGATTCACAGAGGCAGTATATTTACTTGAATGCTTTGTTACTTTTAATGCAATATTATCGCAATTTTCCAGATTGTCACACATTATCATTTCATATGCTAAATTGCAAAGCTCAAAAAATGGCTATGCTTTCGCATAGCCATTTTTGTAGCAATTTCACAAAAGTTGTTCACTCTTTAAGCAGTCCTTTTTATGGTAAGGTTCACCACAAATATTATAATCTGTATCAAAACCTTACTTTATATATCACTGCTAGTGTTGTTCTCCTCGCCAGTATTATCACCTTCACCACTATTGTCACCGCTATCACTAGAGTTTCCACCTTCATCTGGCGTTTCTGATTCGGGTTCTTTGGTTATTGTCAGATTTACGCTAGACTGCGTTGTGGCAATACCAAGTTGATATACAGCATTTTGCTGATATTCAAATGTTACTGTATTACCCTGCTGTTCGTCTGTACCACTGTTTGGTGTATTTACTACTTCTTCTCTGTCTTGATACAATTTTAGTGTTACACTTGTACTTGATGTACTAATTGTATACTTGCCTTCTGCAATATTCTCTCCAAAAGCCAACCATACTTTCCCCTCTTCACCAGAAGTATTTGTTGTTATTGTTTTGGTATTACTATTATTCTCAATAGACGTAATATCCCAAATCGCCCACGAAGGCTGCACGTTACAAGTTAATTCTTCATGATTAGTTTGATAAATACGAACCAATACTTGAGCTCCCTTATTAAGAATTATGTTGGTAATTTTTCCTTCACTTCCACTAGAAAAATATGTACCATAATTACTATTATTTGGCGAGATCTGTGTAAGCTGTGAATCCTCCAGCTGATACAAATACATATATCCATAGTTGCTTGGTTCTGATACAGTAAAGGTATAGACTCCATCTTCTTCTGCTGTATAGGATATCCAATTTTCCTCACTCACTGCAATACTTAACTCTATTGGCTCATTCTGATTGGAACCTCCAATTTTGCCACCATCTGTCTCAGTATACTTATATGCATATACATATGTCATACTGTTTAAATCTGAATTTCCATTGTTGGTTATGCTAAAAATATAAGGTCTGCCCGGGGTTAATTTAATCACATTATAGAAATTTCCCTTGTCATCTTTTTGTGCAGTACCTAATGTATAAGCGGAAACTTCTGATGCAAGCAAAACATTGGCTGTTAATTTTATATCCTCTGATGGATAATACATATAACTATAGAATATATAGCTCACCTCAGCACTATCGTCCTTGGAAGCTGGTGCAATAAAACGATATTTTTTTGTCTCGCCGGCTGTCAAAGCAGGAATATATGTAGATGATGTACCTATATTATTCATTTGATCCAAGCTGTTATAGTCTTCTGGTACTTTCTCAATATGAACAGTATAAGTTCCTTCGTCAGAACCATGGTTATATTTATATGTTCTTAACTCTACAATATCACCTGCGTCTAATGTCCTATTGATACTAAACTGACCATTGCCGCCACTCTCATCGTCCTTTGTAATATATTCATCATTTACCCACAATTCCGCATAATTGTCATAATGGCTGTCTGCTGTTCCATAGAATAGATAACTGCCGTTCTCTGGCACGGTGAAATGAAACCGTGCCTCAGAACCATCTGCCACTGTCACTTCTTGTGCATTGTTGTCCAATGTTAGAGTATATTCTTTATATGGATACTCTTTCTGTGCGCTCACTGTACCAGACCAGTAACTGCCATAGTTGCTTATACGCAGTTCATAAGAACATTCGGGATCAATTTCATATGAGAAATTATGTCCTTCTGCAACTGGCACCTTTGATTCGCTGCCAGAATCACTATCTCTGATAATCTGATACATTGTCATTTCAATCTTTTCAGAATCATAGCCCGATGATGTTAATGCAAACGCATATTTTATGCTATTGTTCAGCCCGCTAAAGGTAAGCGGCATAATCTGTTCCTGTCCACTAGAAAGATAAACAGAATTCTGTGAGTTGCTGTCGTATTCATAAATTGTCCAATCACTTTTTGTCTGGTCCAACTCACAAGTAACATGAATGCTATAGTTACCATTATAATGATAGCCATAATATGTCTGTGCGAACAAACTATCTCCTTCCTTTAGATTGAGCCATATTTTATTATTGCTATATGCTTCTTTTGTTCCTAACAGTTCCAGGGTATTCCCATTGCACCGGTACAGATTCATATACACATTAGAATTATCTGATCCAAAACCATACCAATCTGCTTCGTCAACCCTAAACGCATACCAGTTTTCTCCATAATATTGTACATTATATGTACTCGTTTCCAGACCAGCGCTATTCAACGGATAATTGCTGTATTCATATTCATTATAATAGTAAACAGATACACTAAAACTATCGCTGCTATAAGAAGCGCTTTCTACACGAAACTTATAGGTCTTCCCATATTCGGGTGTATTATAGATCCAGTAACGGTCACTGCCAATATCATATGCTGTACCACCATGCCAGTCATCGGTATCTGGATCAATGATATAACTGTTCACTGTGCTGTCTACCCCAGTCGTTCTGAAAATATAAGTCGCATTTTCATTCATATAGAAATCGAATTCCTCGTATATTTTGGAGGAATTAAGCTCAACGGTCTCTGTTCCGCCTACAGATATCCTTCTTGGCACAATCTGTGCAAATACTTCCACCTGTGTACGTCCACTGGCTTCTAAGATAAGGTTCCGTCCATTTAAGGGAGAATCTTCATACTGATCCCATGAATTTCCATTAGATCCATTAGATGTACTGTCATAAGGATATATACTAATGCCTGATGAACTATAATATTTATAATTTACAGAATCACCATCTGTCACACGAAATCCAAGCCGATAATTTTCCTTGGCTCCGGCTGTCCAGCGCACAAGTACAGGTTCACCCTTTTTCATGCTTAAGTTGATAGAATCTTCTCCTGTAAAACTTGTTTCTTTTGCCTTTTGGCAGGTCAGTGTAAATGTATCATCTGATGAACTCAAATTATCTTTGTATTCAGCTACGCGAATGTATTTCACTGCACCTTTCTTTAATTCTACCGCAATAGATTCCGATCCATACATATTGTCAGAATTTAGCAGATTGTTACTAATGTTATCATCTGCATATACATACACATCATTTTTACTGTCGGTATTAAAGATATATACCCCATCTTCCTCTGCTGTAAACTGATAAAATGTCATATTGCTGTCGCTGGTAAGGGTTACATCTTTTGCATCTCCTACACGCATCTCACCAACAGAAAATTCTTTTGAAATCACAATCTCTGCAGATGCACTTGTATTATGTGCTTCAACTTGGATATATGCAGGATGTTCTTTATCCAATGCATATCTTCTGCTGTCTCCTAAATAAAGTATTTCATACTTGTCACTGCTTCCATTTACAAGAAACCTAACATCACAACCTGTACTATCTGTCAATTCAAAACGATAAACTGCGGATTCTGACGGTGCAAAAAATGCATATTTTGTCTCCGTCTCTGTGCTGCTGGTTGTAATTGTATTGCTGCCTTCTGTCAGTGTCTGCATATCCTCTGCTGTTATCTGAATCGATGGTTTGCTTCCATCAGGCAGACTGTAATCTGCTGTCAATCTAAAGTATACTGTCTTGTTACCTGCAAATGCATATGTTGTATCATCGTATATATATTTTATATTTGCAGTAGCAGTAATACTGTCATATCGCTCTATATACCCGTATGTCGTATTGGTCAGTTTAAACTGATAGTTTGCTGTCTTTTCTGGTGTAAACTTAAGCCACTTTACAGTACCTGCTGCCATGTCAAACTCTTTTGCTGTATCAGATACGCTTACTTCCTCTGCAGTACTGTCTGTAACCACGCTTACTGAAATGTCAAAGTTCTTTTCAGCCTTTGTATTATAAGGAATTACAATATAATACTCTTCGCCTGCATTAATACAATATTCTGAGCCAAAATAATTCGTACTATTGCGGTCTGCATCTAATGTCTGATACCATCGCATTGTATTACCAGTACTTGCTACATTGTCAGTATTAAATATATATCTGCCGTCATTTGCTGCCTTAAAATGAAGCCAAATCTTCTCGCCTGGTTCCAGCTTTGTAACGTCTACGGTATATTTATCTGACACAAACTCTGCCGCTGTTACTTCCGCAATGCTAAGATTTACCTTCTTTGCCGCTGTTGTATCATTATGATATACTGCGCAGATTATCTCTTTGCCAGCCATCTCATCTGTAACAGTAAACTCCATTGGTGTTGAAATGGGAGTTCCATAGCCAGTAATGCCATTGTTATATCTCACTACAGATGCCCCAGCCGCTTTGATGCTGTATCTTCCTGCCTTTGCCGGAGTAAAGCTGTACCATGCTTTGTGGTATGCTGTAAGCGCATCAGATTCTGCAGGTGTTCCTGCTGTTATTGGTGTCGTACTTACAATGCCTTTCTTAATTTTAAAGGTTTTCGTGTTTTTAAACGTTGAGGAAGCTGTCAATCCAAATACCACTTCTTCCTGTCCTGATCCTGGAACGAAATCCACATAGCCATTGTTCCAGCCAGTAATAGATTGCGCTGTAAGTGTCAATCCTTCTTCCACTTCTGATGTCTCAATAAAGTATCTGGAATCTCTCGCACCAATCTTTGCGCGGAAATACAAAGTCTCTCCTGCGCTGATTGTCTGTAGCGCCGCCTCGTTTGTCAGTTCGATTACAGTTTCTTTTGTAAGCGTTACCGTCACATCCACATCTGCAGATGTTGTAACCGCAAAGAGAATTGTGTCTCCTGCCTCCCAAGAAACTGCACTGACTGGCGTATTTGTGTGATGTTCATACCACTCTCTATTTTCATAATATGTTACAGGAAGTGTATATGCCTTGCCGTCTTTATCTACTGCTGTCAAGGAATAATGTGCTGTCTCATTTGTCTTAAAGAGCAGATACTGTGTCACACCTTTCTTAAGGTTCAATGGTTTTGATGCCTTTCCTGATGCGTCAAGCTCTAATGGAACAGCCGCTGTTGCCATATCTGTAACAGTCACTGTTATCTCTGCATCTGCAGCATCGTTGATAACGCAAATATAAAGGTCTTTCCCTGCCTCCATAAGCGAAGGAGCCTCATTATAACTATAATCATTGTCGTTATCTCCTGCTGTCAGATCGCTATAGATAAGGATATCGTAGTCACTTACCTCTGTTGTGGTGTCACCGATCTTGCTTGTCGCAGAAATGTTATATCTGCCTGCATTTGCTGCACGGAAATGATACCATCCATTTGTGCCTGCTTTAATGGTGTCTGTTCCGCGTACTGCTCCTATTCCTGCATCCACATTAATTTCTTTTGGCAAAAGTGGCGCAATCTTTAACTTAACAGTCTTCTCTGTTGCATTGTTGTTTACAACCTTGTAGTAAACTTTCTGTCCTGGACGAAGTACTCTGCTGCCGCTATCGAAAGGATAATACTCTAAATAATCACCATCACCAAGGCCTGTGCTTTCATAGAAGTCAAATCCATCTGCATCTGTCTTGCTGTACTGATAACGCACTTTTTCTGACCACTTAGAAGTGAAGGATACCCATTTTGATGCATTTGCACCAACTGTAATTCCCTTCTCCTGACCGGATAGCAGCTCCTCTGCATCCTGTTTTGCAATCGCTGCCTTAAAGCTGCCATCCGCACTGTTGTAAGTCTTAATCGTCAGATAGAATGTCTCACCCTTGCTGTAATATCCGTCAACCGTATCAAGAGCCTCATTTTCTACTCCTTCTGTTTTGCTAAACATTATCTCTGCGCCTGTCGCATCAAGAGTAAAATCATAAAGTCCTTCCTTCTCTGCTGTCCAATAATATCTGTAAGTCTTTCCTTTTGTGAGTGTAATTGTTGTATCGGCAAGTTTCTCTACAGGTACTTTTGTAACAGTGACATTGGCTGTCTGCTCTGTTGACTCATATGTCCGAACAGTAAATGTCAACACCTCGCCGACCTTTGCATAAAATTCTTCGCCTGATACAATTCTGCCTGTCGTGCTTACCAAAACGTTGTTATTGTCAAAGTTAAATGCATACCATCCATTTTCAAGTGCTGTAAATTCAACCTTCTGGTTTAATCCATATAATACTTTGACTGGGTTTCCTGCCTCGCCTGCCTTAACTATTATCGGGTTTACCGGATCGCAATTTACTGTTACGGAGGTATTGTCCTCGCTTGCGCTGACAGTAAATTTCACATAGTCACCCTTTTTGAGTGTTCTTTGACAGGAAGATGCATAAATGCCCACTTCACCATTGTTATTTATTTCAACGGAATCAATTATCGCTTTTGTGTTATTTACTGTAAACTGGTATTCTCCATCTTCATTCACAGTATATACCACAGTTCTTGTGTCGTCTGCTTTCGCAATTGTAAAGGATTCCGCTATCTTTGGCGCCTTCTCTACCTTAAAAGCTGCTGTGGTATCCTTATCGCCTGCTGTAAGCGCAATATACCAAACGCCTTTCTTTGCCAGATAATTTTCATCAAAACCTACATTTTGGGGATTTGTATCTGTGTCAGAAGAAGGTTTTGGAGATGCATTATTTTCAAAATTTAGAAAAGCATTGTATAATGCACCGCTGGCAATCTTTTCTGTTGCGCCTGTTGTATAGATTGTATATTCATTGGTCTCATCTGCTGTAAACTGATAATATTTTGTCTCGCCCTTCTTAATGCTAATCTGTGTACCATCTGTTAACCGTTCTGCCGGCGTAACTTTTATGGTGTACTCGCCTGATCCATCTATAGAAAGAGATACTTTTTTATCTTTCTGAATCCGCTGTATTCTATTGCCAGAGAGTACATCACTTGATACATCTTTGCCATCTTTATCAAATGCGGTAAATATATACACATTCTCTTCCGGAGCGGTAAATGTAACGGTTGTGCCCCCCTGCACTTTTGTGCCATCTGCTCCAATAGACAATGGTATATATTGATTACCCCTTGCAGTAATTTTAACAGTTCCTTTCGGTTTAGCATTCGTGGTCAAAAGGAAGTAAACAGTCTCTCCTTTTTCCATCTCTTCATTCCAACGGCTTCCTAAATAGTCAATCGGTCTGCTGTCACTGTTATATGCAATAAAACTACCATTCTCTGAAGTTACAGAGTAACTGCCGTCTGAAGGCGCCTGGAATGCCACCCATTTTTTCTCGCCGTTTGCCAGTGTAAAGGTCAGCGAATTGTTGAGCGTCAACAAATCTGCGCCCAGTTTGTCAACTAGGTCTTCATTGTCAATATTCTGGAAAATATTATCACCAAAATAACCGTTTGCCTCACCTACTGCATTGACAAAAATTGTCCATCTTGCAACAATTTTTTTGGTAATTTTTGATGTGACTGTAATCTGGGTTGTTCCTTTCTTTACTGCCTTTAAAGCTGCGGTATAGGTTCCCGCATTTGCCTTTACAGTCGCTACTTTGGCATTGCTGCTCTTCCATGTAAGCGTATCTGTCTTCATGTTTCGTGCATTGCTGTCTGCACCCGTAAAATCAAGGGTATAAGTATTGCCTGATTTTAACAGTGGATAACTTCTTAAACTGTCTCCATCATTCTTATTATTTTGGTAAACCGTAATGCTGGCACCGCCATCATTCTTTGTGTCTTTCCCTTGATTGTCATATGCAATTGCGTTTATCTTTGATGCTGGAATATTTGTGGTCTTAATCTTTGTGCTCACTGTCTTTGCATCATAGCCGTCATATACTGCTGTTACAGATACCGTATAGCTTGACAGGCGTTTTAAATCCAGATTTCCAAGATTTTCCAAGTCATAGTAATATGTCCAGGTCTTCTTCTTTGCATTATATTCCCTAAAGCCATTTGCATATCTTATCTCTTCATATTCATCATAATCATAAAACTCTTTATAATCATGGTGATATAATGCCCTATAGTATGCCTCATCTTTATAGAGAAACTCTTTCCAGTAATATGATGACGTATTTACCAATTTATTTTCCAAAATCTTACCTGTCTGGTCTTTTACCTCAATGCGGAACTTTAAGTTAGAATCAATACCCCCCGCATAGTCAAAGCGAATACTTCCCTCTGTGTCATATACATCATATGCTTTTAGGCTCTTCACTGGGTCAAGCGCAGCAGCAGAAAGTTTTATTGTAATATCAGAACCGCCATTTGCTGCCACAGTCTTATCAGATACCACCAAATCCAGTGGTTTTGCAGTTGGACGCTTTGCAGTGATTCTATAATCATATATTCTAGAACCACCCTCCCACACTTGTGGTACGATTTCAAATGCGTCCTCTTCATCTGCACATGTCACAGATAAATCTCGCGATTGATACTGTGAAAGCTTAATGCTTCCTTGTTTGTAGGTAAGATAATCGCTTAGCCAAACAGTTGTCCCCACTTTCATTTTAACTGCTTTGCCTGCAAAACTGTTTGCTGTAGATGAAATATAAAGTTCAACTAGATTACTAACAATATTCTGTTCTGCATCATATGCAAATACATAGATACTACCATTTCCCTTTAAACTAATCTTACCATTTTTATCAATAGCAGCCTTTGTAGATGTTGGAAGGAAATAATACTTGCCTGCATTTACATAGCCGCGCGCCTTCCAATCTTCTACCTCAGTAAAATAATCATCGGTCACATAATAAGTCAGCTTTGGATTAACATAATCCTTTTGCTGCTCCTTTGTCAAAGCAAGCGGATACCAGATATAATCTTTGTTATCTGCGTATTTAATATCTTCCTGATCTTTTTGCCAGTATTTTGCCTCTACGTCAAATTTAACACTCTTTGCAGAAATATCAACTGTGTACCACGAATAGCGACCATCTACTTTGTATTCAACTGTAGACTTTTCATCTTTACTTACAGATGTCTTGCCATATACTGGTTGATTTCCCTTTGCTGTCTTAAAGTAACCATTCAGTGCTTTTTGCTGCGATTTTGTTGTCACAAGTTTCACTGGCTTTGCAGCAGTTGCAAACTCAGACGCATCAATCTGCTCTCCATTGGGGAAACTGCGCAGTGCACTGACATTGCGCACATACACGGTATACTGCGTACTTGGCTTTAACCCGGTAATTTTACCCCAGAACTTTTTGCCTGCAAGGTTCGTTGTATCCCGCCTTGTCGCTGTAATAAACGAATGCGCATCAAATGCATCATAATTTCCATTCTGAATGGCATTAATTTTTTTCTCAAAGACATCAGACGAAATATTTGCGCCTTCCAGCACATAGATTTCTCTGCGGTATCCATCTGGTACATCCGCATAGTCAATATACGCATAGGTATCATGTGCTTCCAGTTTAATCTTCTTTACTTCTGATACCCTGCTTACCGTAATATTCAGCTTTGCAGCCTTGGCATAATTGTTTTTTGCATCTAAAAGCGGCTTAATCTTTCCATCTGCATCCTGATAAGCTGCATAAGCAGTTACAGTTGCTTTTCCGGTATGGATTGCTGTCACATAACCTGAATCCGATACGGTAAGCACTTTTTCATCACTTGACTCATATGCAACGCAGATTGTATCTGCCATCTGTGTCTTGGTAATCTTTAAGTCAAGCTGCTGTCCCTCGCCTACTGTCATCTTTGCAGATGCGCCGTTAAATGCAAGACTCTTTGGCAAAACTGCCTTGCGAAGGTCTTCCATTAAAAGGGTCTTTGGAACAGTAATGTGAAATGTTTCTGTAAATCCTTCTTCCCATGTTATCTCAAACGAGATACCATCTTCCTCATCTGCAATATTGAATGCATCAAAAACTACTGTAATATATCTGCGGTGTGTTCTCCAATCTTCCTCACTATCAGCATCCCACTCCCATTCAACATCACTGCTATAGATATATCCGCCAGCATTCTCAATACTGTTCTGATAAATCACTTTGTCCTCTGCACCTAGAACATCTGTATATTCGTATGGGGCTGTAATGTTAACTATAAAGTAGTTTCCGCCTTTATACTTTTCTTCTTTGTTGTACGTTGTGTCGTTATATGGGATTCCTTCCCGTGGCGTAATTGTATGCGTAAAGCTGCTCTTTCCATCATTTTTATCTGAAGCAGTTACAGAATCCTGAATTGCTACACCAGGCACTTCATCCTCAATACCCACTCCGCTAACACTAGAACTTGCCCTAACAGCCTCAAATGATACTGTTGCAAACTTTAAGGTATAGTCTGTACCATAGAATTTGTACTCATATGCCTGCAGCGCATCATTCCACGCATACCCATCATTACCAAGTATTCCATCAAAGTCAAATCGAGCATTGTAAGAATGATTTCCTTTTAGATAACCAGACATTGACTGACCTGTTGCCTTGTCTGTTATCTTTAGTTCTAATCCATCACTTCCAACAGGATATGGATATGAAATCTCGGAATTATTATAATAGCGCACCTTATCAATTATATAAGGTTTATCTGCCTCTGCAATGTTTCCTTCAACAGCAATCCTGTCAATAATATTTTTTACATTGCTTGCATTCTTATAAGAATCCTCTGCTGCGTAAAGCCGCGTTCCTGCTTTAATCTCATCTTTCAGCTCTGGTGTTACTGTCAGTTCAGCCGGCGTAATGACAAATGTCTTATAGATATCTGTCTCATTTCCATCATATATTACCTGCTGACCTAGATACTTCTCCCCTTTTTCTATAGAAAGCGTAAGATAATAAATTCCTGCATGAATGGCTTTGTCTTCTTCAACATAACCTGCATATGTATAATCACCATATCCGTCCAGCCGCTCCCATTTCCAGCCAAAAGTAATATCCGCCTGGTCAATTGGATCGCCCGTTTTAGCATTGTAGGCTTTTACAGCACTTTTAACCGCTGACAGCATTGTCTCATCACTGTTTGGCAGTCTTGTTTCGTCAAATGGTTCGCCATCATAAACTTTTGTGGTCTGTGTTATTTTATCCCAGTCCACCTCAAAATTTACTTCAATGCCTTGTGTCTGCACTGGTGTAATTGCAACACACTGTTTATCTTTATAATATTCTTGAATTTTGTATTCGCCTGTCTGTTCTTCTATCGGATCATTTTTAAAATCCAACGCATAACGGTTATTATAATTTGACAGGGAATTGTTCTCTTCCCGCCAGTCCGCATAAACTGCTAGACGATACTCACCGCCCTCCACAAAAGAGTCATAAGACTGCAGCTCATACCAAGAACCTGCCTTGTCACCCTCGGTAATTTTGCGCTCCACTATCCATGTCAGCGCACAGTCTCCGTCTTTCTCACGGTTCCTAAGTTCTCTTAACAGCCAATCTTCATTTGCCGGTTTGTCCCCTTCTTTACCTTCTGTAAAGTCGATAATGGTGTAGTCAACTAAGTTTTTATTTTCCGACTCACTTTCGGTACTCTGTGTCCGATTCTGCAAAGCAGTTGTAATATCATTAAGATAATCGCCAATAGATTCGCCATAATATGCTGTCACAGTGGACTCTGGCGTAATTAAAATATCTTCTTTCTTAATGGTATAGTACACATACGCTGGCTTGGAAACTGCGCCAGTCTCCTTGTCTGTATAGCTGATTTCCAGTCTGTAGTTTCCTGCTCCGCTTGGTGCAGAAACATATTCAACATCTTCAAATGGTATAGGGGTAGTATCGCCCTCTCCAACTATAGTATCTGTACTATCATCATCATTGACAATTTCTGTATAGTCTGTAATTTTCTGCCACTGATATGTCAAATTGGTGGATGGCACAATAGAATCCTTTACTGCTGCCTTCTTATATTCCCCTTTATTTTCATACAATGGCTTCCCATCATATACTTTTGTAAGCGGATTTTTCAGGCTGCCCTTATCTGCCTCTTCTTTGGGATTCAGCGTGCTATTCTTCAGAATTTCAGAGACATCAATCACTGGACCTGATGCTGCTTTTACAATCAGCTCACAAGTATTGGCTGTCCGTGTCGTCTCTGTCACATCCACACGATAATTTTTCTGAGAATCGTTAATGTCCACTATGTTTATTGGAGCACCCTTTATGTCATATACTGCTTTTTTACCAGAGAACTCAATGCGGTATTTGTACTGAACCGCATCGTCGCCCTCGCCTTCTGTTTCTATCAGGCGGTCGCCGTCCTCTAAATAATCCGCTTCCCAGTCAGTACTGCTGTTTCCGTCTTTGTCTTTAACAACCTTCCCTCTGCGGATTTTAAATACTGGCTCATACGACTGTGTATTCTGATTGGCATTGCCAGGATAACTTGCGCCCCAGAAATACTTGTCGTCGTCCTTCTTAAGATTTGCCTTTGTTGTATCTCCTGTCTCATATACCCCGTAGCCTGTAATTGTCTGCAGCGCATTTTCTACGGTTGTACCTTCTATATATGGATCTTCTGACTTTAGTTTAATATCACCAATATAGACATCTGCTGCGCTTACAACAATTGTAATGTCAAGAGGATTCGGCGCATTGTACTGTCCTGCTTCTCCCTCCCAAGAAATACGCAGATAATACGTGCCTGCATCTTTTACCTGGTCTGGAATTGATGTGACATCGGCTGGTTTTTCTTCCAGTTCGTTTTTATCGGCGTCAAGCCATTGATACTGAAGTTTGACATCTTTGCTTTCTGAATCTGTAACCTTCTTCTCTTCCTCTAAATCGGTTGTTGATTTTTCCACTACAAAAGGATTAATTTCCTTTATGAGTTCTTCCATTGTCTTTGACTTTCCATATATCCAGCCAAAGTTTGTTCCATCGCTCTTAACAGCGTTTGCCTTAATCTCTGTGTTAATACCTTCTAAAACGTAAAGGTTTCTGCTGGTATTAGAAAGCGTATAATTGTCCTTATCCTTGCCTTTGAGTGTAATTTCTAATTTGACAGAATACTCTTCGTTTGATTTTAATTTTTCTTCAGCTTTCAGTATCTTGTCTTCAGATTTCGGTATACTTCCATCCGCTAAACGCTCTCTGATAATGCTGACTGCACAGGAAGCAATATACGCTTCTTTGTTCAGGAAATCTCCCTGCGGATTACCAGAACTATCTGTCAGCTCTAACTGATAGCCTTTTTCAATTGCTTCTATTGCCTTCGCTGCTGTAGTGCCTGGAGCAATCGGGTCCGAGTCAATATCCTCATAGTTAACCATAACACCGCGCTGATCAATGCGGAAACGCAGCGTTGTTTCTGCTTTTGTGCAGACCTGAGCAATCGCATCCAGTTTGATTGTGAGCGTATAGGTACCTGCATTGACAGGCACGCCCGTCAAATCCTTCCCGTCTGCATCCTTCCATGTACAATAAAGCTGTTTTGTCAGATCGAAATTTCTTTTGCCATCCAACTCCACATAGAAGAAAGGAACCTCTTCTCCTTCGTCTTCATTGTAATAATACCCTTTCAAAATATCTTCAAAAGGATTCTTTTTGTCTGCATCATACAGTGCGAAGACAGTTTTTGCCTCCTCATCATAATACAGATTCAATGTTTCCACTGCAGCACGCAGTTTGTCCTCATTAATAAGTACAGCGGCTGGCTTTGCTGTATCTTCTTTCTGATCTGCTCCCTCCATCTCTTCTGTGGAGTCTGGTTGTACTTCTGTACTTGTTTCCTCTGGTGCTGTTGTTTCTTTGGAAGTGTCCTCCTCAGAAGTACTTTCTGTGGAACTGTTTTCTGTAGAACTGCTCTCCTCAGATCCTTCTTCCTCAGAAGTGCCTTGTTCGGATTCGCTCTCACTTGAAGTATTTTCTTCAAGGCTGGTTTCCTCAAAGTTGTCTTCCGCAGGCGCCTTTTCTTCAAAAGCACTATCTTCTGAAGTATTCTCGTCTGAACTAGAAGCATCCGAAGCACTGTCGTCTGAAACATCGTTGTTCACAGTATCTGTGCTTTCATCCAATGTTTCGCTGTCAGCGGCAGTTTCCTGCACCGGCGATTCCGCCGCCAATGCTGTCGCTGGCATTGACTGGAAAATCATTGCAACGCTCAATATAATTGGCAGCGCTCGCTTAAACAGTTTTCGTTTAAACATTTTTCATAGTCCCCCTTCCTATTTCGGGTTGAGACCTGCACTGTGCAATAACATTCCACGAAGGTTATGAGTGATGGAATGTCCTTTTCCAATGCAGGTCTCAAATTGAATTGTATTATGAGACTATCGACACATGGCTCACCAGTACCATTGAACGTGCCGACACGTTTCATGAGGCTAATTATACTTAACATTTTCCAATTTGTAACCAGTTTTTATGTTAATTCTTATTTTCGTTTTTTCACAGAAACGCACGCAAACAAAACCAGCAAATTGTTATATTTGCTGGCTTTTCCTACTTCTTTATAATCATTGCACACATAATATGCACACATACTTTATATATTACTATCAAAGTAAAGGACAACCTTCATAGTAAGGAATTGTAGGAAAATAAGTGATGCAGATTGTGTAGGATATTTCTTCGAGTAGGTATGTCAAAAAACGTAGGCGTAGCGGGCTGCGGCGAGGCTTTTGGCATGCATAATCAGAGAAATAGCCAAGTCAAGATGCGTCAGTTATTTTTCTACAGTTCCAAAGGTGACCATGCAGCCTGAAATGGTATAAGACATTTCACGAATTCATGATGCTTTCACCCCAACATTTCTACGATACACCAACACAGAAAACATACACCCCAACGCAAATACCACCATCACCACAATCGTGCTTACCGCATAGACCGAAAACAAGTCTGTATACATCATGATGCCAAGTGCATGTACAGAAAAATACGTTGAGACAGTCATTACCACAAAGGGAAGCACATATGCACTTACCAACTCATGCGCAATTGATTTTGTGAGCGTCTGTGATGAAAATCCAAGCTTTTTTAACACCAGATATCGCTCCCGCTCCTCAAAGGAATCATTGTAAAGTTTCATAAACATAATACAGCCACCCGCGACGATAAATACCAAAAACATAAAGATACATAATGAATGTAAAACCTTAACCCATTCCAATTCATTGTCAAATGGATCAACCGCCACGCGCGCCGTAAAATTTTCATCTGTGTTGCTGATAAGCACATCAACTGCTGCGCGTGCCCTCTCAAAAGCTGTGTCATCTGCAATTTTATAATTATGAATATACAATATTGCACTATGTTCTTTCATATGTTTAAAGGCACTATCTGACACAACGTAGAAGCATCCCATCTCTCTTTGCATATATCCAAGACAAGGTTGCCGCACAGTTCCCACTTCTAAAAATGTTTCATCCCCGAGTGTTACTGGCAAAATTTCCTCCGATAATCGAAAAGATATTAATACCTGATGAGACAGATAAAAAGCCTCATTTTCTATTGGTGCTGTAAACGGAAACAATCCTCCAGCCTCCTGCGTCACACGTGTTATATCGGAATATGAGACTACAAGATGATCTGCATCTGGACTTAAGACAGGAAGCGAAGTCTGACAGGCAATATCGACCTCTTTTTGAATTAATTCTGCCGCCCGCTCTCCTAAATTGGACTGATTGGTAAGCAATTGAAAGGTGTATTTGTTATCAAAAAGAATCATGTTGTGATAGCGCTCTTTCATTGCAAAGCCAGTTGCAAGTGCAGTTGCGGAACAGATTCCCATAATGGCAACCATCGCATAAGTCCGATAATTTTTCCGCATTCTAAAAATCATCTGGTTGATCCACAGACAACGCTGTCCACTGTACAAAAAAGATTTCTGTCTTGAAAGAGTCTGAAAAATCAATGGTATTAGACCACCAAACAGCAAATATACACCGACAATGACAAGCACCACTGCCAGAAGAGCGTTTTCCATCACTCCTTGTTTACCACCCCTGTTTGCAAGATAATATCCTATTACCGTCACAGTAACGCCAAGCAATGCTTTTATGCATAAAATACTATTTTTCCTATGCACATACTCATTCTGTCGCGCTGCTGAAATCATGCTAAGCACGCTACTGTGCACAATATTCCAATAACCTTTCCATGAAAAAATCAGATACATTATCAGAAAAGTGACTGCTGTAAAAATGACTGCTCTTGGAAAAATCCCAAATTTGACATTGATTTCCGTCTCAGAAACCGCTCCTAGAATCATTTGAAACAATCCTGCAAACAGCCCACCAAACCCAATGCCAATCACAAGCGCTGTAACACCAACAAAACTGATTTCTATCAGATAGAGACTGGCAATTTTCCGATTTGTCATTCCCATAAAAATATAAATGCCAATCTCGTGCTTACGCCTTGTCAGAAATACATTGGTTGCATACCAGAGAAAGAAAAACATAAAACACAACAGCACAATCGTTACTACCTGAATCAGCATATCAATATATTCCTTGTTGTGCTGTCCCAACACCGCAAATGCCTCCGAATAAATAATATTCTGAAAATTATACAAAATTAGGATTGTAAATGACAGTGAAATTATCAAAGACAAATAACTCTTAAAACTATTCTTAAAGTTGAGAAAGGCAAGTTGTATCATTCTCATAAGAAATCACCTCCAATTGAGGCTTGCAAATCAATAATTTTATTGTAAAATTCCTTTCTGTCATTTCCTCTGCTAATGCGACATTTCATTGCACCGTCACTTAACAAATACACATCTTTTGCATAGGAAGCGCAAAGCGGATCATGTGTCACCATTAAAATTGTTGCCTGCCCGCTGTTATTAACCCTGCGCAGACAGTGTAGCAAATCCTTTCCCGCCTTAGAATCCAGCGCCCCAGTCGGCTCATCTGCAAAGATAATCTCAGGGTTAGTAATGAGTGCCCTGCACACTGCGCCGCGCTGTTTTTGACCACCTGAGAGTTGATATGGATATTTATGCAGTTGTTCCAATAAGCCAAATGCCGCAGCCAGTTCTTTGATTTGCTCCAAAATCTTTTTTGATGGCACACCGTCAAGCGCAAGTGGCAAAGCAATATTATCCTGTAATGTCATAGTGTCTAACAGGTTATAATCTTGAAAAATAAAACCAATTTTATCCTTTCGCAATTTGGCAAGTTCTTTGTTTGACAGCCGCGCAATCTCTTTTCCATCTAGCATTACCATACCTTGTGTGGGCTTATCAATCGTCGAAAGAATATTTAACAATGTTGTCTTTCCAGAACCAGATGGTCCCATAACCGCTATGAAATCATCTTTGTAGATACTCATATCGATACCCTTTAACACAGTTGTCTGAAAATTCTTTTCACCATAACTTTTGACTAAATTTTTGATTTCTACTACCTTTTTATCACTCATGCTGTTTCCTCAACCTCCTTATAGACTTCCCAAGTCTATCGCTATAAGGACCTGCATTCATTATTTTTCTGCAGCTCCCAACTATTATTTGCAGTTCTTATCGTAATCTATTTTTTAGAAAAAATCCTTACATTTGTCTTACAAATCATATAGATAGGAAGCTCTTTTCTTTCTAAAGTTGAGGTTTCTATAGTATAATTTCTACCTTAGTCCCTTTTCCCTGTTCTGATGTAATCTGAAGCTGATGTCCAAGTCTTCTTAATATCGCCTGACACAGATATAGTCCTATTCCAGTAGAATGCCTATCTGCATGGCCATTATACCCTGTATAACCTTTTTCGCAGACTCTTGGAAGATCTTCTGCGCGAATGCCAATTCCTGTGTCTTCCACTATAATTCGCACGCGTTCTTCTGCGGGCACCTCCTTCTCATACCAGTGCTTTAGTTCTTTTTCCTTTTCAACGCCAGTTTCCAAATTTACTTTCTGTGCTTGAGTTATACGACACACCCGAATTGTAACACCACCCTGTCTTGTATACTTAACGGCGTTTGACAGCAACTGATCCATCACAAAACCCAGCCATTTTTTATCGCTCACAGCCGTGATGCGCTGTGGATCGTAGGTTAATCGAAGCTGTTTGTGAATAAACAGTTTGGCATACTTATGAATTGACGGCCGAATTGCCTCGTCTAACGAAATATTCTGCAACACAAAATCATTGGTCTCCGCCCCCAGACGTGTATATTGCAATGCCATATCAACATACTGCTCAATCCGAAACAATTGATTTTGTTTCTCTCTTGCATTTATGACACGCATGTCATTTTCTTCTATTTCATCTGCTTCCAAAACTAGATTTATCTCCTCATCAAGCAAAAGTTTCATCGTTGCAATTGGCGTCTTAATCTGATGAACCCACATGGAATAATATGCGGTTAAATCCTGCTGGCGATTTCGCATTTCATTTTGAATTTTATCCTTCTCCTGCACAAGCGCCAAAATACAATCCTGATAATATTCTTCATACAAATATTCTGGTTCTTTTATATAATTTGATATTACAGCAATATTTTTGCGCAATTCATTCAGCAGACACAAACTTTCACAATGTCTGCTGAATCCAATGACTGCTGCCGCAACAGTAACAAAAATACACAGCAACATTCCATATCCAATTTCCCGAACAGGAATTCCATTCAGAAGCATAGTTGCAGTCATCACCAGTGCGATAAACAATATCACTGCAAGCCATCCAATATTTTCTCTAATATATACCTTAAAATGATTCATCCAATGCCTCCATCATGCCACTTTAACCCACACGATACCCAATTCCCTTTTTTGTCTGAATAAAGTCTACAAGTCCCGCGTGCTCAAGTTTCTTGCGCAATCGGTTTACATTTACCGACAATGTATTTTCATCTATGTAGCTGTCACTCTCCCAAAGTTTTGTCATCAGCGTATCTCTTTCCACCACTTTTTCCTTATTCTCCATAAGCACCTGTAATATACGCAGTTCGTTCTTGGTAAGCTCCAGCTTTTCTGTACCGTATGTCAGCGTTGCCTCCGTCAAATTTAGCATTGCGCCTTGATGTTCCAAAACAACACTTTGACTCACAAAATCATAACTTCTACGCAACATCGCCTGAATTTTTACTGTCAACACATCCAAATCAAATGGTTTTGCAATAAAATCATCTCCCCCCATATTAACCGCCATAACAATATTCATGTTGTCTGCCGCCGAGGAAAGAAAAATAATTGGCACTTTGGAAACTTTCCGAATCTTACTACACCAATGATATCCATTATAAAATGGCAGCTTAATATCCATCAATACCAGTTGCGGCGCCGCATGTACAAATTCTGGCATAATATTTGCCAAATCCTGTGCGCAAGTGACTTTATAACCCCAGTTTTCCAGATGACGCTTTAATCCTGCCGCAATCATCTCATCATCTTCCACAATAAATATTTTATACATTGTCATTCCCCATTCCCTTTATTAATTCATAAGTATTTATCTCTCTCAAAAAATTTTTCTTCAAAACGAATTGTAAAAAATTTAGAAGACATACGACAATTCAAACAAAAATAAAATTTTAATCCCACCAGCAATAATATACAGAATATGCATCATGATATAACTTTGCACTTGAAATTAGATCACCATTCGTATCAATAAGAAATGTTGGTTGCGAAAAAACAATCTCCTCTCCAATATCACTTGGAAATATATCTTCTGGTTCATTAAAAATTTGCTTTATCTCAATAAATGGTTGTTTGCTAAAAATAATCAAGGTATCTGCATAAATATATTGCTCTTCATTGTCTTCTAATCCATAAACTTGCACAAAAACTTTCGCACTTTCATCTATGCGAAGCAAATTTTCAATTAGAGTAACGTACCTTTGTTTTCCATCAAGGCGTTCACACGAGAAATCTGTAAATTCATCTGTCGGATCTAAAAAATCCTTATATGAGAACCAATAGTTATTTGTATAATTTCCGTTCATTTCATCAATTTTTAGTAATGTTAGAATCATACCTTTTTGTTGATTATTCATATAATTGCTCCTCTGAAATTCCGATATATTGCTATCAGCAACACAAAAATTATATCACACAACCAATCTAATCACAATAATAGAAGCATCCGAAACAAAATAGTACGCAACATACGTGTTGAAATTTTATCTTCCTCAAGTGTACCTCTTTGGAACTGCTCAAAAATAACTTGTTGCAAAGACACTTCTTTTGCTATAATAGATGCATACTAAAGGAATTTATGAACGGTAAAGGAGCATTATCTATGACAATTCTCTTAATTGGAATCAATGCAAAATATATTCATTCAAACCCAGCAATTTACAGTCTGAAAGCCTACGCGGACAAATACTATTCACCTCAACCGAATCATGGTATCCTTGAGATTGCAGAATACACAGTCAACCAATCTCCAAGTGTTATCCTAGCCGATATCTACCAAAAAAGGCCACAAGCAGCCGCCTTCTCTTGTTATATTTGGAACTGGAATATTGTAAAGGAACTATTGGTGGAACTTCCAAAACTTCTGCCTGAAACAGAACTTTGGCTTGGTGGACCAGAAGTTTCTTTTCACGCTGAAAAAATAATGCAGGCATTTCCTCAACTTGCTGGCATTATGGTGGGTGAAGGTGAAGAAACTTTTCTGGAACTGCTACACTATTATTGGGAGAAAACGATTTCTTTATCGAGTGTCAAAGGAATCGTCTGCAAAGATGGTTTTACGGGTGAGCGTGCACTTACTGACATTGGCAAACTTCCATTTCTGTACAATCCTTATCTTGCTGTGGGCAAAGCAGACAGCGAAAACAATACTCTTGCCTGTTTTAAAAACCGCATTCTGTACTACGAGTCCCAGCGTGGGTGTCCATTTCAGTGTGCCTATTGCCTTTCCGCCATTGATAAAACAGTGCGTCTGCGTGATATTAATATAGTCAAATCAGAACTACAATATTTTCTGGACTGCAAAGTACCACAAGTAAAGTTTGTTGACCGCACCTTTAATTGCAATCAGGCACATGCGCTTTCTATCTGGCAGTATTTGTTAGAGAATGATAATTGTGTCACAAATTTTCACTTTGAAATCGCAGCAGATTTGTTGACAGCCAAACAAATCGAACTTCTGCGCAATATGCGCCCTGGTTTGATCCAACTTGAAATTGGAATACAGTCTACAAATCAAACTACTTTAAAAGCTGTTAACCGCCACACAAATATGGAAGCGTTGCGCAAAAACATCATGCAAATCCACAGTTTCCAGAATATTCATCAGCATCTTGACCTAATTGCGGGACTTCCCTATGAAGATTATGACAGCTTTGTCCACTCCTTTAATGATGTGTACGCAATGGCGCCAGATCAGTTGCAGCTTGGATTTTTGAAAGTGTTAAAAGGCTCACCCATAGAACAACACACAGCAGAATATGGCATTGTGTACCAATCGAAACCACCCTATGAAGTCTTGTATACAAAATGGCTTTCTTATGAGGAGTTACTCAAGTTAAAGAACATTGCAGAAATGGTGGAAATTTACTATAATTCTGGTCAGTTTTCCCATATCATTTCTGTCCTGCAACAAGAATTCATTTCACCGTTTCATCTGTTTGCCGCCCTCACAGACTATTACAATACAAACGGATATTTTATTAGCACACCATCAAGAAGTTACCGCTACCAGATTATATTAGAATTTGCCTGTTCCATCGCCTCAGACAAACGAGAACTTTATATAGAACTGCTTACATTTGATTTATATCTTCGCGAAAATCTTAAAAGCAGACCAAACTTTTCTCCCGAAAACAGAACTGACCGCCAGAAGCTAAACAGATTTTATATTCAGGAAGCGCAAGCACCAAACTATCTCAAAGGCTATAGCGGATATACTTCTGCACAGCTTCTGCGCATGACGCATGTTGAGTGTTTCTTATATCCTGTCTGGAAAGAACTCTCAGAAGACTGCACCAAAAAGCTACAAACTCCTGCCTACATTCTGTTTGATTATCATAAGCGCAATCCACTAACACATAACGCAACCTTTCATGAAATAATATTATAATAAATGATTTATAAATAGCAATCTTCTTTATGTATCGTGCAAAAAAGAGCCTTAACACAAATCGAGTAGAGAAAACTTTCCCTACTCGATAAATCAATACCATTATAAAAAACGGTGTACTAGTATAATCTACACTAAATACCTTAATGTCTGGAGTACAACAAATAATAATTAGCTGACACATTGGCTTGTCAGATTGTCCTCCGCAGCCACTGCTACGACTCATTCCTCCGCCATGTATAGGAACAACCATACTGCGTCAATGTGTCAGAAACTTATGATTCGTTGTACTAATTCAATCCAAGCTCGGCCCAGCTTGACGCGCCAATGTATGGCAGTGCAAAATTTGCATAAGTTGGATCTGCTGTATCCATATACTTAAACATCTCAAAGGATACCTTTGGAGCACCGCCTGCATCTCTAATACCAACTGCCATACCATCATTTGCAACCTCAGAAGCATGGTCAATCTGTCTGTGAATCACAATACCTTCAATAAAAGGATTGGAAGAAGCCAGTTTATATGCGTACTGCATTGCTGCTGCCTGAATATTCTGGTCTGTTGCCAGTTGCGGGTTCATGGAAGTAAATCCCATTTCAGAAATTAAAATATGACGTACATTTCCATTTGGTGCAAGTAAGAATGGCTGTGCCATATGGTTTGTTACAACCTCTAAGTTTGTTGGATTTACCATTCTCGTATTATCAGAATGCACTACAAGGTTCTTCATTCCTGAATATCCTGGAGGTAACTTCCAGAACTGGCAGTTAAACAGTGGAACTGGATGCGGGTGAATTGACAGGCCCCAGTCAATATTGCCGGTAGCATTGATAGACTGTGCAAAATTATCCAATACATTTCTGCCCGGATATGCATACTTGTTGGCATCTGTATGCATCCAGCGCTGATCAATATTTATAAACACCCTTGCTCCTGCATTCTGGCTCTTAATTGCATTGTAGCAAAGACGGAACTCTTTTGCATAATACTCTGAAAACTCTTTTTCTCCAATATCACCTGCATAGTGCCACGGTGAATTGTTGTTAATCTCATTTCCAATAATCCATGTATGTATCGCGCTATTTTGGTCCGCATATCTTCCTGCAAGGAAAGACATCAGCGCTTCAATCTTTTCTACACCACCCTGCTCTGAAACATTCATGGCATAGCAGTTTTTACCTGGTACACGTGCCAATGGAGCAATCAAATCCGCAGTTGCCGCATTGAAGGAATTTTTAATGACCATAATCACATTGCATCCTTCTTTTGCAAACTTCTGGCATACGATATCATATTCCCCTACAACGCCAGAATTAAAACTGTAGGTTTTTCCATTATAAGTATAGTTTGTACCGCCGCCTGTAAAGAACCGGCTAATATCAAGCTCGTATGCTGCATAACCTGCGCCGAGTGCGGAGAGGTCTGTGCTGTACTGCCAATCCGCTGTCAATCCTTTTTTGCTTCTGATTGGATAATCTGTAGATTTGGAAGCAACTGCTTCTGGATTGGTGATGTAAGACTCATTGCTGACTGGAACAAACACACCATTCTCCACTATTGCCACTACAAAGCGAGAATACAGCTTAGAATTTGCTGTATTAAAGTCCAACGGGACGGTAAATGTAGCTACCTCCGCTGCTGGCACTGATGCACAGTAATTTTGCCTTGCACCAATCCCCTCCTCATAGGGTTTTAACTCAAATAAATAATACATTCCATCGGGAGCTGGCTGCACCTGTCCTGATGCTACAACTGTAACATCTTTTCCTGTAATCACGCAATTATTTACTGTCAGTGTTACCTCCGCGGCAAATGCCTCTGCTGGAAGCCACACTAACAATAGCGCTGCAAACAGGAATGAGAAGATCAGTTTCGCTGCCTTCTTACTCCATTTTCCCTTTTGCATAAAACACCTTCCTTTTCTACCTGCTTTTTTGCAGACTTTATTTTTTAGAGCTTGTTCCAACATTCCTTGAAACGCACTCAGTTACTTGTCCATTGTATCACACACACAATTGGGCTTCAACAACATTTTATAACAATTCTTTGTATACTCGCATAACATTCCGAAACAGAATCCGCTCAATCTCATTGTCTGTAAAATGTTGATGTTCCAGTTCCTGAATCAGTTTGTACATCTGTCCGCAGTCTTGTATTTCCAGCCGTCCATTCATACCATCAAAATCAGTTCCAAGACCAAGGCATTCCCCACCGCCAACATTTAGGATATGGCGCGCGTGTTCCGCCATTCTTGCAACACTAGAATAATCATCATTAACCGCATTCAAAAACCGTCCATAAAAGTTTAGACCAATCACACCGCCACGGTCTGCAATTACCCGAATCATATCATCTGTCAGATTGCGTGCATGACCACACAGCGCACGCGCATTGGAATGGCTTGCGACAAACGGCTTTTTTGTGTGTTTCGCAATATCCCAAAATCCTGCATCAGACAAATGTGAGACATCAATAATTACGCCCAGCGCCTCCATTCGCTCTATAAACTGGAAGCCTTTTTCGGTTAATCCTACAGAAGTATCAAACAAAGGAAACCCTTCTGCAGAGAGCGGAGACTTCTTGTCAAAAAGATTGGGACTGGCAAGTTCATTGGGATAATTCCATGTGAGTGTCATCATGCGCGCTCCCAACTGGTACAGCGTCTCCAGATTTTGGATCTCTCCCTTACAGCAGCCACCCTCCTCTATTGTCATCAGCGCAGATAACTTCCCCTGTTTTTCATTTGCAATAATTTCATCATATGTCGTTACAAACTGAATCTCTTTCGCATTCTTTTGTATCTCATTCTGAAAGACATCAACTAATTCCAATATGTATGCAAATGGGTCAAGTCTTTTTTTCATATCAATGTAAAGCGCAAAATTCTGTAAAATATAATTCGCCTTTTTCATCTTTTGAATGTCCACATGCAGACTGTTTTGAAAAAGTTGTTGTGGCTTTCCAGTCCTTTGACTTTCCCAGATTTCAGAGATTGTATCACAGTGCATATCTGCTATTTTCATTGCATTCCCTCTCGTTCACTTCTGACACGCTATGTTATTGTTTTAAAGCTACTCCAACCGTTTAAAATCCGATGCTGGGTGCTTGCACCACGGACATACAAAATCTGCTGGAAGTTCCTCTCCCTCATAGATATACCCGCACACAGTACAGACAAATCCCTTTTTCTTGCTCGCTGCCGCAGGCGCCTTTTTAATATTGCTTTGATAATAGCTGTATGTCACTGAACTGTCTTGCGACAGCACTTCGCCACCTGTCACATCGGCCAAAAATAAGGTATGTGTACCAAGATCTGTCGCGGAAACCACCTTTGCCGAAAGATACGCATTGGTTTCCTCTGCGATATAAATCACCCCATTTTCTGAACGCGCAAAAGAAATCGCTATGGTCTTGTCAACCTCTGCGCCGCTCTGAAATCCCCAATGCTGATATGTTTCAAATTTGGATTTCTCCGTCAAAATAGATACATTAAATATCCCCGTCCGCACAATCATATCATGCGTGTAATTTTTCTTATTCACTGCCACCACAATACGGTTTGGCTCCGTTGTGACTTGCGAAACGGTGTTGACAATGCAGCCGTTATCCTTGTCGCCCTCCTTTGCTGTCAAAATAAACAAACCATACGTTAAATTGTACATTGCTTTTTTGTCCATCTCTATCTCCTCCTTTACAATAAGTTAGGTTCCCGGAATCACAAAAGATTCCGAGCGTCTATTATTCAATTAACTCTCATTTTTTTCCAAGTTAGGAACGAACTGGAAAATGTAAAAGTTTATATAAAGTATAGCACAGAATACAAAACAATGTAAATTATAATTGAGTAGGGAATATTTTCCCTACTCAATTATTTTTCTAAAAATATTCTTTTTATGTTCTTTGTGTAATCACTTTGTCAATCAGTCCAAATTGTAGCGCCTCCTCAGCAGAAAGATAGTTGTCCCGCTCCGTTGCAAGTGCTATCTCCTCTAGCGTTCTGCCAGTATTCTCTGCAAGAATACGATTCAGCCGCTGTTTACTCTGCTGTATATGATCTGAAAAAATCTTGATATCCGTCGCCTGACCCTGCACACCATTTCCATGAATTGCAGGCTGATGAATCATCACCTCTGCATTTGACAATGCAAAACGCTTGCCTTTTGTTCCGCCCGCAAGCAGGAATGCTCCAAAACTTGCTGCAAGTCCAACACAGATTGTTGACACATCACATCTAATATACCGCATGGTATCATAAATCGCAAATCCTGCTGTTACAGAACCGCCAGGACTGTTGATATACAACTGAATATCCTTATCTGGGTCTTCTCCTTCTAAATGAAGCATCTGCGCAACAACCAAACTAGCCGTTGTATTATTCACCTCTTCTCCAAGGAAAATAATCCGGTCGGACAACAGCCTAGAAAAAATATCATAACTGCGTTCCCCTCTACTTGTCTGTTCTATTACATATGGAATTGTACTCATGCTGCCATTCTACCTCCCATATGATAATTTCTTTTGCACAATCTTTGTGACATACACAATACAATTTGCATTTGCACTGGATAAAATATGCCATTTTTTCGATAGACTTGTGGAGAACACTGATACACTCTGCTAAACGCCTGTGTAAATGCCTGCTGCGAACTGTACTGTGCCTCGTAGGCAATCTCAACTATCGGCTTATTGGTCTCAACCAGTTTCTGCGCCGCCTGCGTCAGTCTTCTGCCCTGGATATACTTATAAATTGTATAACCTGTTCTTTTTGCAAAAATCCGTGCCATATAAAACTTGGAATAATTGAATACCACTGCTATCGTATCCAAAGAAAGTTCCTCCTCTATATGGTCATCAATGTAGGTCAATACTTTTTCAATTACGTTCTCATCACTCATAGCCAATCTCCTTTATAGATACTTGGAGTTTTTTGTATCGAGTACAATATTGTCTACATAACAGTGAAAAACAGTACCTCGTATTTGTGTCAGGACAAGGCGGAGGAAGGAGGCAATGCGGTGGCATTGTTAGCTGACAACAACGTGGTACTGGCACAAATAGCAGGTGCTGTATTCACTGTTATTTATGCAATACTGTACTAGGTATGAGTATAGCACATCTCTCAATCACAGTCTTAATTAAAATTGCTCTGTTTTCATTTCTTCATGGATTCAGTCTACTAATGAGTATGAGAAACCCATTCCATTCCATTTCACTCCGTCAGGAAGCTCATAGTACTTTCTCATCCATTCCTCTATAAAGGCATATTCTTCTTGATATGGCATTGACTGCGCATAGACATCATTTTTTAATTTATATAAAACTACTTTCTCTATCATTTCTGTTTCAACTTAGTCCTTTACAGAGCTTAGAATTTTATGATTTTGCTGATTTAGGAATTGTAGGAAAATAAGTGATGCAGATTGCGTAGGATATTTTTCTACAGTTCCTAACAGCAATCAATACAATAATGGTAGCCTGCGTCAGTTGCATTATTGGAAGTCCACCAATACGAAATAATATTATTTCAAAGAAAAAATATAGTATCCTTCCACCCCAGTTTAAATAATGTGCTTTTAATATCTATCAACCCATACGACATACCAGCACGATTCTCAAAACCCGCATAGGGTAGGCTGGCATATCCATAGTCATCAAAATACATATAAACATAACGATGTTGTATCAAAATCAATAAGGTCATAATACAGCTCATAAAAATCATTTTATTTTTTTCACTAATATGCATTACATCCCCTTTAACTTTCTCTCAATCTTAGTTAGAGTCTGAGAATGCAGTGTAATCAATAATACCCAATCAAGCACTTTCTCTGCATAATAACTTAACATTGTTTGTTTTCCAGCCAAAAAACGTAAAATTATCTGTGGTTTTATCTTTCCTTTCTTCACATATCGAGCCGCAGAAATACATTCTTCAAAGTTGCGATCATAAATATTAGCATCATAATATGCATAAATATTGTGCCATGTTTTCTTTTTATCTGGACTTGTTAGATTGTGAATTGCTTCCAGATATTGCTTGCAGTATGTTGTACACTTGAACATTTGTAATATCATTTTGTCACCTACTCTGTCCGCTATGCTCTGATACAAATCTTCATAACATTTTTGCTGCTTTTCCGCAATATCTTCGATATACGAATGCGTATAGGTCTCCGAATTTAGGTTGACGCGCCAATAATATCCTACATATGCAATTGTACTAACACACTTAGCACTCGCTAGAGCCTGTGTCTTAACCAATAAGTCATCTTCAAAATTAACATATCTTCTAAACTGTATCTGATGTACTCTCCAAAAATTCATACGAAACATGCATGACCAAATATGTGGATAACGATTTTTTTCACCCATCTTAATTGGCGGTGCAAAGCCATTGAAAAGAAGTGGATATAAAAGTTGTTCTAAAATGTCCTTACCCACATAACACGCATCTTCTGACACTTCAAAGGCAGAGTGTTTCCCATCGATACTTCGCCCGACACTGCACATACACAAATCACTTTTGTCCAGCTCCATACGTTCCATTTGCTTTGCATAACACATTGGATCAACAATGTCATCCTGATCACAAAAACAGAGATATGTCCCTGTTGCTTTTGACACACCGTAATTTCGAGCAGTAACAACACCACTGTTTTGCTGGTCATATATCACAATCCGAGAATCTTGTTGGCGCATATGCTCACAGATTTCTCTGCTATTATCGGTAGAACCATCATTGATAATCAAAACTTCAATATTTTGATATGTGGACTGTAAAACGCTGTTTAATGTCTCTTCAATATACTTCTCTCCATTATACACAGGAATAATAACACTTACTTTGCCATTTTGTTTTATCATATTCTTATTATGTTACTCCCATAATCTACTCTCGAACAACTTTTATGGTCTTTTCAGCAAACAACTTAATCTTTGAATTGCTGTAATTGAAATAAAGGAACCTGCCGCCGCCAATCTATTTTTTAGTCTTGCATTTGAATCCAACAGCACTGTTTTTCGATACTTCCTAATTTCCTGGACAATCTGCATATATTCTTCAGCAAATTCTTTTTTGTTATTTCCAATACAGGACAGCAAGTCAAAGCAAGCGCTAAAATGTCTTGAAACTGCAGCCTTTGTCAGTTCAGGATGATTAACCTCCATGTGCCGAATACACTCTCTTGTAAATTCAATGTAATCCATACGTTGTTTGCGAAAATCCTTATTCACAATACTATCTTCGCGCTGAAAATAATAGTATTTCTCAGCGCTTGTACAAACTATTTTCTCCGAAGAATCAAACAATCGATACATCACGGCAACATCCTCATGCAACTTCCCCTTTGGAAAACGGATTTCTTCAAAAAGTTCCGCTCGAAATAGTCGTCCACATACAGATGTAATCATTTTCCTCTGATATAACAATCGAAATAAAGCTTCCTTGGAATCATATAAGTTCACTGTGCCAACTTCTGAATCAAAATTCTCTTTTATTTTAGCGTTGTTTTCTGACACTTTTCTATATCCGCAAATTGCGATCTGTGCCTGATTTTTTTGTAATAACCGATAAAGATATGCAATATAATCTATGGCGATATAATCATCACTGTCAATAAATGCATAGCAAATACCGTTCGCATAACGAATCCCAGTATTTCTGGCACTTGATAATCCTCCATTTTTCTGATGAATCGTTCTGACACGCATATCCTTTTTGGTAATCTCATCACAAATCCTTCCCGAACAATCTGTTGAGCCATCATCTACTAAAATAATTTCTAAATTTGTATAAGTCTGCGCAAGAATACTATCAACACACCGTTCTATATATCGCTCCACATTATATACAGGAACAATCACACTAATCAATGGCTCACTCATTTTGCAGCAACTCCTCCACCTTCTCCGTCATCCTATCCCATGAAAAGCGATATGCCTCTTTCCGCACATTCTCGGCAAACTGCTCCCCCATATCTTCCTTATAATATGTGATGACTGCCTGCGCAAGCTGCTGTGGATTTTTAGGTTCCACAACATAACCTGTCTTTTTGTCTATCACAACATCTGGCAGACCTCCTACATTGGTTACAATTACTGGTTTTTCAAATCCATATGCAATCTGTACAATTCCACTTTGCGTTGCTGACTCGTAAGGCAGTATTACTAAATCGCAGGCGACAAAATATTTTTCCACCTCATTGTCTGGAGTATAACCATCTATCACTTCCACACAATCTTGAACACCACAACTGTGTATTAGACTAAAATATTCCTCCTTATCACTGCCAAACGCACCTACAATCATAAGTCTAATTGTATCCAGTTCCTTTTTAATGAATGGTATTGCCTGAATCAGATATCGTAATCCTTTATATTCCCGCACAAACCCAAAAAACAACAACAGCTTTTCCTCTGGGTCTTTTCTAAGTTCCTGACGTGCTTGTTCCTTCGTAAGTCCACGCAGCGAAAATGCATGATAAGTTGGATGTGGATTTATCCGAAACTGTGCGTTCGGCTTGATTGTACAGAGGTCAACACTGTCACTCTGCGCGTGTACCACAAAAAAATCCGCATTTTTTAGGACTATTTTAGTCAGAAACTTGTCCATTGGAAAACGCTCATGCGGAAATACATTATGGCAAATAAACATTTTTTTGACTTTTTTCCCAAGCACAGCTTCCAAAATGCGATAACAGGGGGCAAAATATGGATGCCACCACTGCAAAATAATTAAATCTGGTTTCTTTTTTTTGATTTTCTGCGCTGTAAGTATAATATTAACTGGATTTGCTGTATTGATTAGGAACTGTGCTTCTGGAACGCGAAACATGTCATTGCGATAATCTTTTTGTTCCTTCCGAAATAAGAATTTAGGATACTGCATCTTAAACGAAATCAATTCAACTTCATATTTGCATGAAAGCGCGCGATACAGCAGACTTGTATAATGCGCAATCCCCCCCTTATATGGATATACTGGACCAATCAGCACAATCTTTTTCATCTTCCCACCCCTTGCGTACACTTTGCTTTTTATCATAGCATGTATTTCTATTTGAAGCAAATATTTTCCTACAGTTCCCTAACGCTGCCTGTTATATTCGTTACAATTATACCTGCGATTTTCTTCTTTGCATATGAACACTTATACGGTCTCCTTGTCACAAGTAATTTCTGAACAGTTCCTTACTTAAAAAATTTGATAAATGGTTTGTATCAAAAAATATCTAATAATTCACAGTTGCAAGACTGATTATAGCTATAAAAAGTTTAAGTTATTGACATTGACCGTGAATGGTAGTGCTATGCTTTTCTAAGGAACTGTTAAGAAATGACTTTTAAATAGTGTGCTTGGTTTTTCTGCGAAAGTGGTGCTATCGGAGAAAAAGACAAGCGGTATGAAAAATTATTTTTGAATAGTTCCTTAGACGAAATAAACCTCCCAAAAAACATGAAGCATATCTTTTATATTGCATACATAAATTAAATCAATATAAGATAAGTTGGTGAACTAGGCTATGATGAATTATATTTGGGGTGGAATGCTGATTATTGGCATTATATTTGGCGTGGCAACAGGCAATATGCAAGCTGTGACAGACGCAGTGCTCCAATCCTCTAAGGAGGCTATAACACTTGGTATTTCTATGCTTGGCATTGTGGCATTTTGGACAGGATTAATGGAAGTGGCAGAAGAAGCCGGGGTCATTACAGGACTCACAAGGCTCATCTCGCCTTTTATGCAGTTTTTGTTTCCGAAAATTCCGAAGGGACATAGAGCATGGGATTCATTGTCCGCAAACTTTGTTGCAAATATTTTAGGACTTGGGTGGGCAGCAACACCAGCGGGGCTCAGAGCCATGAACGACTTGGAGCAACTTGAAAGAGAGCGTGGGAACAATAAATTTATGGATACAACGGCGACAGGTTCCTTGGGCGGTTTGCAAAATTGTGGAGCGCGGATGGCAAGCAATGAGATGTGCACATTTCTAGTTATGAATATCTCGTCTTTGCAACTAATTCCGGTAAATATCATCGCATATCGCAGCCAGTATGGCAGTGCCAATCCGACAGCAGTGATTGCGCCTGCGATTGTGGCGACGTTTTTTAGTACGGTTGTAGCTGTGATATATTGTAAAGTAATGGGCAGAAAATGTGATTGATACACTCGTTAATTGATGTACACTATTCATATGGTTTTTTATGAGCCTTATTATATTGAAATGTTTGATTTTGAACATAGTGTTGATGAAGATCGTTATATCACCATAGGTAAGGTTGGAGATGTATTGTTTGTGGCATTTACAGAAAGAAAGGATACGATTCGATTGATTTCAGCCAGACTTGTAACAAATGTGGAAAGGCGTCTTTATTATGACTAAGATATTCATTATTGAGAATGGGCAAAATCCTACAAAGGAACAATTAAAAGAAGTTGAGGAAGCACAAAAAAGTCCTGTTGTTTTTGATGAGGATTATGAGGAGTTGTCACCAGCTATGATGAATGCATTTAAGAATGCGGTGGTACAGCGAAATCGCAAGAAAAAGGCTTAAGAAATTCTATATAAAGTTGCCGTTGCAGATAATGAAAAGCCTTGCGAACGATTTACATTAATATAATTAATTTTGCAGTGAATTATAAAAGCAGGAGTTCTTCAAATGGAAATGTCCTGCTTTTGCTATATTAATTCTTTGTTTACTGGCAAGAAAACAATAAATCTTTTGAAGGTTGTTGGGACTATGTGTGGTTATAATATATAGTGAAATTTAGATAGAATTTATACATTTATTTTTTTAAAAAAGGAATAAAAAATGCAAAATCAGAAAAAATAATTGAAATAAAGCAGAGTTGGTGTTAAAATGAAGCTTATGGAGGTAAAAGATTATGGAAAGCATTGTGAGATTATCTTCATTGAAGATTTCTAATATTAAAAATGTTAGAGCTGGGCAAATTGTTATGCCAAATACCTGTCAAACGCACCTGACGTATAAAACCGCAGAAGTGTTAGGATTGTATGGTCAAAATGGTTCCGGAAAAACTGCAGTTATTGATACATTGTATTATTTACAAAAAATTATGATTGGTAGTACTCTTGAGGAGGAAATTGCAGATTACATTGATGTAGCTAGTAATCAGGCAGAGATTATAGCTGATTTTAACATTTTTATAGAAACAATTATCTATGAGGTAAGTTATAGGATTATTTTGCATAGAAATGGAGATGGTGCAAATATAGTTCGAGAAACATTGAGCTGTGCTATCAATAAAGACGATTCCAGAAGTAATAAAACGGTGTTTATGGATTACCAGCGTTCACAACAAGAAAGTGTGTTTGTTCCAAAAAAAAGATTAGATGAAGTTATAGAAACAAATGCAGAAAATAAAACAGATCTGATTGTCGCTAGAAAGATTGCTGAGAAGAGTAACTGCTCTTATATCTTTGGAGAGGGGAGCAGGGAAATTTTCTGCCGGGATTATGAGAATCATTTTAAAAATTATTCAGAAGTGATTAAGTCATTATTTCAATTTGCTTTAAAGGATTTATTTGTAATTCGCAATACACATTCTGGTGTGATTTCTGCAAATTTTTTACTTCCTATGGCATTTAAAATTGAACAGAACGAAATCGGAATGAAAGGAGATTTTGCTGTTCCATTGACAGAACCTGTCGTTTTAAACGAAGAAAGGAAAAAAGTCCTAGATACGATTGTAGAGCAGATTAACATGGTTTTGTATACGATTATTCCGGGGATGAAAATAGATGTTTATGATTATGGAATGCAGTTGACGGATTCCGGGGAAAACGGTTATCGGGTGGAGCTTGTTTCTGTTCGGGAAAATATGCCGCCTATTCCCATCCGAATGGAATCAGAAGGAATTATTAAAATTATTTCTATTTTAAATGCTTTGATTCAAGCGTTCGGAAATCCTTCAATCTGCCTTGCAGTTGATGAATTAGATGCAGGTATTTTTGAGTATATGCTTGGAGAATTACTTGATATTTTTAATAAAAGTGCAAAAGGGCAGTTAATATTCACATCACATAATCTGCGCGCTTTAGAAATGCTGGATAAAAACAATATTATGTTTTCTACGGTGAATCCGAAAAGAAGATATATCCGAATGAAAAATGTAAAAGCGTCAAATAATTTAAGGGATACGTATATTAGAGGCATTACCCTTGGCGGACAGGATGAAATAATTTATGAGGAAACAGACAGTTTGAGAATTGCGCGGGCATTTAGAAAGGCAGGTAGAACGATACAGCATGAGTGAAAAGAAAGTTGTTGTATTCATAGTAGAGGGACCAAGTGATGAAGCTGCACTTGGAACAATTATGAAAGAATACTTTTCCAGTAATGAAGTGCAGTTTATTGTTGTACATGGTGATATCACATTGAAAGATTACGTTTCAGATGACAGTATATTGAAAAAAATTAATGAACAGATTGAAGGCATTAAGAGCAGGTATCGATACAGTCAGGAGGATTTTATAAAGGTTATCCACATTGTTGATATGGATGGTGTATACATTCCAGATATGGATATTATAGAAGCAGATGTGGAGAAAATTCAATATTATGAAGATCATATTGATACAAAAAGTACAAGCATAATCGTAGAACGAAATAGAAGAAAAGGTGACATTCTGTATAAGCTTAGGAAAACAGGAAAAGTCAATGGCATACCTTATCGAATTTACTTTAATTCCTGCAATTTGGAACATGTATTGTATGGTGAGCTAAAAGATTATTCTGACGAAGAGAAACAAATATTATCGGATGACTTTGCAGAAAAGTATGAAGGAAAATCAGATGAGTTTATAGAATTTATATCGGCTTCAAATGTTGCTGTTCCAGGTACATATCAGAATACTTGGGATTATATTGAGAAGGATAAAAACTCTTTGAATCGACATACGAATATGCACCTAATATTTGAGTGAGATAGGTATTTATTACACCACTTTACAAAGGAATGTCAGATTTCTGTGTAAGTTCTTTCATGAAATCCTGTAAATCAGACATTTTACGAATAGTTACAAGAAAATTCTGGCACTCCTAATTTCAACCAAAAAGCAAACAAAACTGCTTCATGATATGACTTTTGAAGCAGTTTGTTTACAGTTTGAAACTAACAATAATGTGCTAGTACACCGTTTTTTTATCTTCGTATACAAAGTGCTTGATATTCGTATCAGTGCAAGGCGGAGAAAGGAGGCGATGCAGTGGCATCGTTGACTGACGACAACGCGGCAATGATGCAAATAGCGAGTGCTTGGTATATGAGGAATTAAAAAACGGTGTACTAGTACTCCATCCGACCAGAAATTAGATTCGTGAACCGCCTGTTTCGCACCGTTGCGTCGTTAAAATTTCTAGACGATGCCACCGCATCGTCTAGAAATTTTGCCTAGCGCTGGCACGAACCATGCAGTGCACAACTCTAATTTCCATCTGGATAAAGCACTAGATTATTTTAAATTACTGTCTTCTATTTTACCACTTTGAAAATTTCTAAGACCCCACTACTAGAATCGACTAAATCCATCTGTTTAGCCGTATCATTACAATCCATGAAGCCAAGTGACCAATTAAATTCATATTCAGAATTGGGATTAGTCTTAATATATATTATGTTGGTAGCACCACTAAATCCCGCACAATGACTATCTTCATTTTCGGTTCGTAAAGAAAAGTTTATTGGCGCACTGACATCTTTAAATGAAAATATTAAATCTTCATATCCTTTAGTAATCAAATATGTTTGTGTAGTGTTTATCTCCGAAAGATCAAACGAAATGCTTTCAATTAATACACTATCTTCTTCTATTTTACTACTATCTATAAATGATATTGGGGTTGGTAATTCTTTACTCTCATTTTCAAGTGTCATCGCAGCAACTGTACTATTGACAAAAAATGTAAATACAATGGATATAAATATTATTAATGCAAGCTGCTTATTTCTCATTTTAAACACCTTATGAAATCTTTGCTGTTATGGCATAATCACCATCAACATCACTTGCCGACACCCAAAGTTCAATCGTTCTAAGCAATGTAAGCGAGAAAGTTGTATAATATCCAGCGTTTAAACCCCAGTAATATTTTGTTGTTGAATCAAGATAGTCAGGATACTTTATTCTAATATCAATAGCTCCAGGATTGCCTGATTTATTTGTAACTTTTAAATCATTATCGAATATAAGATATTCATCTCCTATAAGGTTCCATTGCGTTGTTGTTAAAGAAAAAGTGTCATTTACACTGAAAGCAGGCATAGGTTCTGATTCATCAATTGGTTTGAGAATAGCGGTGGCTTCTCCCCATGATATAACTACTGTATTTATACCATCTTGAGCTTCTCTAACTATCGTATCTAATTCGCTTTGAGAAACTTTTGTTGCATCAATGTATACAATAGCCTCATTAGCAAGAGCAATACCTCCTATTGAGAAAACCATAATCACCACCAACATTAGAGACAATGATTTTTTCATCGTTTAATTCCTCCTTAAATTTTTATAAACTAAATTGTTATTGATACTATTATCCTTAAACAAATTATATAACTTAACGATGTTTAACTCGAGTAAGAATAATAAGTAATCAAAGTGCCTTTTACACAACTCCTTAAGTTAGTCCGCAAGCAGCTATTTCTTGCTATTCTATTATATTACTCTTCTTTATTACAAAATAACATATAAACAACTCAATTGTCAAGGAAATTTTTAGGAAAAACTGTGTACAAATAAAAAAATAACGAATTAAAAATAGATGCATAATCAGCTTATTATACGCTACTTTAAAAAAGATATACCTTTTCTCCAATTTGTGTCAAAAGTAAACAGAACGATTTCGTGGCATGAACTTTTGAAAACCTGAATAGAGTAAGAAAGACCCTCTCTTTTATTGCAAAGTCCATAGTTAAACTGTAACCATTACTTTCATATACGGCTGTGTCTTGTCCCGTATCATCAAAAATCCCTGTTCCAATGCATCAAGTGCCAAATAATGCGTAATGCAGTGCTGTGGAGAAACTGCCCTGCTTTCCAACCTATCAAGTACATAATGCCAATCATCCTCCGTGCTATGGGTAAAAGAAGAATTCCAACTGCCCTTTATGATCAACTGATCACGAAGAATTTTCCAATATGTACTTTTTTCAAAATGAATGTCAGATGCTGGATTGCCCACAAGCTGTACAGTTCCATTTGGTGCTGTACAGCACACTGCATCGGATATCGTTTCATTTTTGCCAACACACTCAAAGAAAACATCCACTCCTGCACCCTTTGTCTGTACCATCAACCAGTTGCATAAACTTGTGTTCTTATCTTGATAAATATGATCTTTCTGCACCCCAATTTTCACCGCCATTTCTCGTTGGAAATCCTTATTGCCCAACACATAAATATTAGAGAATCCCGCTTCCTTTAAAAACAGAACAAGCAGCATTCCAATCGTGCCAAGACCACAGACCGCTATGCTTTTTCTTCTGTCTGCATCTTCGGGAAGTGTGCTGCGCATGGCATGAACTGCAACTGCCATTGGCTCCATCATCGCTGTTTGCTCATAAGTCACATTGTCAGGAAGCACAATCAAGTTCCACTCTGGCACTGCCACAAACTCTGCAAATCCACCGTCTCTACGTGAGCCAAGATAACTATAACTACGACACAGCTCATAGTGCTGTTTTTGACATTCCGCACAACTTGTACATGGTATTAACGGGAAAATACCGACACGCTGCCCCAACCATTTTTCACTGACATTGTTTCCAAGTTCCACCACTTGTCCCGAAAACTCATGTCCTGGAATCAGCGGGTGCACATGTGCCCCTGTCTGATAAATTCGCGGAATATCCGATCCACAGATACCTGCCGCTTTGACCGCAACAATCACCTCATTCTCCGCTGGATGTGGTCTGTCCACCTCCTCAAACCGAATATCATTTACACCATGCAAAACCCAAGCTTTCATCAAAATTCCTCCTTTATTGCAAATCGGACATCCAATATACATATTCATCGCCACTTTTATAATTCTTTTTATGTTTTACCAATCTTATCAGCCATTTTACATTCGGATATTGGTCCAAAAAATTTCTAATAATAATTCCATCTGCCAAAAGGGCATCTGGCATATTGAACTCATCATAGTCATCATCAAACACAGATACTTTCATGCCATCATATATTGTAATATCATTTCCATCAGAATCATTTACAATATCTGCTTGCGAAAATAAATAGATAGGCGCCTCATCCTCTTTCGCAATGGCACAAAATTCATTAAAATCTAACCAAATTCTAGTTTTATCCAGTGATATAGTAGTCATATATTTATTTTGTTTCATATGCTATTTTCCTTACACCAATCGATTCTTTTTCCAATTCCCTGTGCGATACCAGAAATAGGAAATCAAATAATTTGCTGTCCACCCCATTGGAACTGCATACCATATTAGTTGGATTCCCCACACTGGAGAACACAGTTGTGCTACCAAGACACGAATTGCCAAGTTAATCAGATTCGCAAGCATATAGACTTTAATATCTCCTGCGCCTCTTAAGATTCCATCTGTTATCGCCTTAAATCCCAGAAAGGAAAAGAACAAACCAATAAATCGAAAATAGGATGTTCCTGTCTCAAACGCCACCGCAGACTCCCCCTGCTCAACAAAGACAGACAATATTGGATTATAAAAAAGTTGCGATATCAAAATTAATACCGCTCCAAAACCAATGATAATGCGATAGGCCGCATGATATCCCTGCCGCACACGCTCTGGCTTTCCAGCACCAAGATTCTGTGCCGTAAACGTAGACATCGCATTTCCTGTTGCGATCATTGGTACAATACAGAGGGATTCAAGCCGCATTCCCGCCGAATATCCCGCAAGCGCCGATGAGCCAAACTGATTGACCGCAGACTGCGTTAACAGCATACCAATACTCACAATGGATTGCTGTACAATCGATGGAATTGCAATCTTAACCCCAGTAGCAAACATATCCCTGCGAAACCGTTCAACGTTACCCTCCACTGGGTAAGTAGTAAGCAGTCGTACCAGAATGACAAAAGAAATGGCCGCCGCAATTCCCTGTGCAATCACCGTTGCAAACGCCGCACCAGAAACCCCCATATTTAAGCCGCCCACCATCCAGAAATCTAGCACTATATTTAATATAGAAGAAAAAATTAACAAAAATAGTGGTATCTTAGACCTGCCAAGCGCATTAAAATTCGCTGACAAAATATTATACATAAACATGAACGGCAGACCCACAAAATAGATTTGAAGATACGCTACCGCATCTGGCATAATATTTTCTGGCGTCTTTAACAACCGCAGCACTGTTGGATTAATAAAAAATCCTAGCACTGCCAACAGCATGCTAAACACCATAAATGTGATTAGAAATGTGTACACGGAACTTTTCATCTCCTTATGATGTCCAGCACCAAGATACTGACTGGTAAGTACAGACGCGCCAATCCCTCCACCAATTGCAATCATAATAAATACCGTTGTAAAGGAATAAGATGCCCCCACTGCCGCAAGCGCATCCTCTCCTACCAAATTTCCAACAATAATAGAATCTGCCATATTATAAAACTGCTGAAATAAATTCCCGATAATCATTGGCAGCGCAAAAAGGAATAGGCTGCGCGCCGGCGGTTGTGTAATAAGGTTTTCTTTTGCATTCTGTACCATATTTTTTCCCTCGCTCTATCTTTTGTAATGACAGCTCTCGCTCAAAAAACAAGCAATATTAAAAGTTATTTTTGAATAGTTCCTAAGAATCTATATACAATATTACTACAGTTACGCTATAAAACACAAGCTATAAATTGGTTACTGTTCACTCCCAATGTCATTAAGTTAAGCTGATTGAGAAAATTCCATCCTATGGTCTAACTCAAATGTATCAATAAATTTCCAAAA
>ERZ808049.169-NODE-169-length-55161-cov-10.559963_pt1 | contig 55161 bp, 39 predicted proteins | sample MGYA00380198_ERZ808049 | MGnify/ENA primary metagenome ERZ808049 (study PRJEB31490, sample SAMN06133414) | mouse gut metagenome | isolation source: Z2_2 | host: mice | place: China: Chengdu | collected 2015-05 ...
GCAGTAGTAGAAAATGAAGTAATAAAAGCACAGGCAGTATTAGAAGATCCAGAAGCAAGTGAGGCAGAAGTAAAAGCAGCTCATGCAGCTTTAACAAAAGCCCTTGAGGGATTAGAACCAGTAAAAGCTGGAGATACAACTGCAAATGCAATCAAGACAGGTGATTCTTCTTCTGTTGGAATTTTTATAGGTTTATCAGTTTTAAGTATATTAGGATTAAGAATATTTAAAAAAAGAAAATATTTCTTTAAATAATTAAAAGATAGTGGTATTATTGAGGTATATAGTTAAAGAATAAAATATTGGTGTTTTACACTGTAAATAGAATAGATTGTTACTTTAAGTAGGCAAGACTATAAGACAGGGATGTTTTTAGTCTTGCCTTATTTATGCTATTATTAAATTCTATAAAAAATAAATAGGATTTAGTGATTATAAAATGATTAATGGAAGGGAGAGATTTAAAGGGTACAAATTTATATTTTATTTATGAAAAAAATCAAAAGGAGGGGAAGAGGATTAATAAGAGAAAGTTTAAATGAATTTCATACTTTAATTTGAAGTAAGATAGCTGTTATAAAGCTATACGAGAGAGGAAAAGAATATGGGAAAAACATTAAAAAAAGTATTAACAATCGTTGTAACATTTACAATGGTATTTAGTTCATTGATTGTATTAAAACCAGTAAATGCAGAAGATGAAACTAAAACTTATACTATTTTTCCAACACCTCATGAAGTAGTTTATGGAGAAGGCGATTTTGCTATCTCTGATGATGTAAATGTAGTGTATGGTGATGCGATTGATAGTTATACTAAAGATCATACAGTTGATGTATTAGATTTATTGAGTAAAACATGTACAGTTAGTGAAGCTGTTAGTGTTGATAAAACAAATATAATTGTGGGAACATATAATTCTGATGATTATGTAGATAGATACTTTAAAGAGAATATTTTAATTGATAATGAGGATTTATTTAATAAATATGATTCTTATATTTTGAGTATTAATGATGGTGTAATTGCAGTATTAGGTAAAGATACTGATGCTGCTTTTCATGGGATTACATCATTGAAACATATCTTTACACAAGTTAAAGATAATAATATTTTAAATTTAAAAATTAATGATTATGCTGATGTTAAAGCTAGAGGATTTATCGAAGGATATTATGGGAATCCATGGTCAAATGAAGATCGTGCAGATTTGATGATATTTGGAGGGGATTATAAATTAAATCAATATATTTATGCTCCTAAAGATGATCCTAAGCATAACAGCCGTTGGAGAGAATTATATACTGAGGAAGAATTAGAAGAAATATCTATGGCTGCAGAAGCTGGAAATAGAAGTAAATGTTATTATGTATATGCATTACATCCATTTATGTCAAATAGTTTTAGATTTAATACCGATGCTAATTATAATGAGGATTTAAATATTGTTAAAACAAAATTTGAACAATTGATGAATGCAGGAATAAGACAATTTACAATTTTGGCTGATGATGCTCCTGTGCCATATGGTGGAGATTCAAGCTATATAAGATTAATGACAGATTTAACAAACTGGTTAATTGAAAAACAAAAAGAAATTTCTGGATTAAGAACAGACATGATGTTCTGTCCAGCTAATTATTATGGAAGTGGTACAGGTGTAACAGGATTAAGAGGAATGCCTGAAAGTGTAAAAATAATTCAAACAGGTGGACAAGTATTTGGATCAACAAATTCAAGTTTCTTAAATAATTTCAACAACAGTATGTCAAGAAGTCCGTATATGTGGATCAATTGGCCATGTAGTGATCAAACTAAAGATGGATTGATCATGGGAGGAGCAACTAGATTTTTAATTCCAGGTGCTGATCCAGAAAAAATTGCTGGAATTGTTTTAAATCCAATGCAACAGTCAGAAGCAAGTAAGCATGGGATTTTAGCTAATGCAGATTATGCATGGAATGTATGGGAAGATGAAAGTGATTATGAAAGAGTATGGCATGATTCATTCAACTATATGGACCATGGCACAATTTATGATACAGAAGCATCGATCGCTTTAAGAGAACTTGGAAAACATATGATAAATTCCAATACAGGAAATCCTGAATCTGTAGAGTTAGCACCAAAGTTAAGTGAATTCATGAGTGATTTAAGAGCTGGAAATGATATTATTGCTAAAGCAGATGATTTAATTGCGGAATTTACTTTATTAAAAAATTGTGCTAATACTTATAGCGCTAATCCAGGAAATGAAAGAACAAGAGATCAAATTATTTATTGGTTAGATTGTTGGAAAGATACAACAGAATCGGTTTTAAATTATTTAAACGCTGCTAAAGCATTACAAAATGAAGAAGAAGCAAGTGTGATTTGGGACTATTATTCAAAAGGACAAGCAGCATATGATGCTTCAAGAGAACATGGTTTCCATTATGTTGATCATACTGAGTATGCAAGAGTAGGTAGACAGCATATTTATTCATTTATGCAAAACTTAGATAGTAATTTATATGGTAAAGTTACAGCACTTATTAATCCTGGGCAACAACAGGTTACATTTATTACTAATCGTTTAGATGGTGCAACTGGTAATATCAGCAATGTTTTAGATAATGATGCAAGTACAGAAATTATTTATAAAGTACCTAATACAATTGAGACTGGTACATTTGTTGGTCTTGAATATAGTGACCCAATTGATATTAATAGTGTTACATTTAGATTAGGACAAAGTGGAAATTATAATGACACATTCCAAAAAGCCAAAGTGCAATATACTACAGATGGGGTAGAATGGATAGATGTTAACAATGAAGAATATAATTTACCAAGAGAAATAAATATAACAGGTCTTGATTTAAAAAATGTTAAAGGAATTAGAGCAATAGCTACTGCAGATAGAACTAATACATGGTTAGGGGTTCGTGATATTGTAGTAAATAATGAGGGTTCAGATAATACAGGTGTTAAATATTCAGCTAGTGTTATTAAAACTAGTACTTATGGAATTTATTCTAGTTACTATGAATCTAAATTAACTGATGAAAGTGATGATACTTATGTATGGTATAATCAAAATTCTAAAGTAGGTGACTTTGTAGGTCTTGATTTAGGTGAAGTAAAACCATTAGGTTTAGTAAGATTTATTATGGGTGCTTCAGGAAATGATTATTGGAGTGGTTATGATTTAGAATATTCAACTGATGGTGAAAACTATACTGTATATGGAAGCTACAGTCAAAATGTTGAAAAGAAAACAGTAGAAGCTGATTTAACAGGAATCAATGCTCGCTATGTAAGAGTTAGAAATACTAAAGATAAAAATGTTTGGTTAAAAATGTCTGATTTTAGAGTTAATAAACCAAAAGATACATTTGTTGATACAAATAATGAAAGTTTAAAGAATATCGCAACTGTAATTGATGCAGATAAAGCCTCAATTTTACCTACAGTAGATGCAGTTACATTAAATCCTGATGAATATATTGGAGTTACATTATTAGGAATTAAAGAATTGACAGCTATTGATTTACAATTAGTAAATGGTGAAGCTCTAACTTTACAAGTATCTAAAAACAATCTTGATTGGGTAAATGTTAATCCAGAAAGTACAGATTTACCTAATGCTCGTTATGTAAGGTTAATCAATAAAACAGATGCTCCAGTTACATTCGAAATTACTAAATTTTTAGTAACTGTTAATGCTGGTGATGCAGCATTTGAAGCAAGTGTACCTGAAATGAGCGGTTATGCACCACAAAATATGTTTGATAGTAACTTAACTACAGCATATAAACCAGATACTACAGAAGCAGGATATATTACATATACTCTTTCTGAAAATCTGGATGTTACAAAAATGAATATTATTCAAAAAGATGCAAATAGTAATGCAAAAGTATTAGTGTTGGTAGATGGTGAAAATGGTAAAGAATGGGTACAAGTAGGTACTTTAAGTAAACCATTAAATGAAATTTATTTACCATTCTGGAAAAATATTTATGAATTAAAATTCGAATGGGAAGCAAATAGTGCTCCTACTATTACAGAGGTAATTAAATTGAATAATGCAGATTTATTACCAAACCGTAATGATTTACAATCATATATTGATGGATTGGATATTGTAGAAAATCAGTATACAGCAGAATCTTATCAAGAATTTATGCAAAAATTAACTGAGGCTACTGAAATTTTAACAAATAACAATAGTACACAAAAACAATTGGATAATGCATTAACTGTTTTACAAGATGCAGTAAATAATCTAGTACCTGCAAAACCGGCAGAAACAGACAAAGCAGCATTATCAATCGCAATTAATAATGCTGAGAGTGTAACACAAGAACAGTTAGATAAAGTAGTACCAGCAGTAGTTAATGAATTCAAAGCAGCATTAGAAAATGCTAAAACTGTATATGATAATGACAGTGCATCTCAAGAAGAAATAGATAATGCAACTAGTCGTTTAATTAGAGTAATGCATATGTTAGAATTCTATAAAGGAGATAAAACTGCATTATCAATTGCAATTGAAATGGCTGATGCTGTAACTCAAGAACAATTAGATAAAGTAGTACCAGCAGTAGTTGTTGAATTTAAAGCAGCATTAGAAAATGCTCAAGATGTTTATGATGATGAAAATGCACTACAAGATGATATAGATGATGCATTTGAGCGTTTAGCTAATGCTATGCATATGTTAGAGTTCTACAAAGGAGATAAAACTGCATTACAAAAACTAATGAATCAAATAGCTGATCTAACAGCGAGTGATTATATTGAATCTACATGGAATGCATTACAGGCAGTATTACCAAGTGTAAATGAAGTACTAGATAATGAAAATGCAATGCAAGATGAAATAGATGAAGTATATACAGAATTAGTAAAAGCATTTGTAAACTTAAGATTAAAACCAAATAAAGATTTATTACAAGATTTAATCAATAAGGCAAATGGATTAAATAGAGCAAACTACTCTGCAGCATCATTAAAATTAGTAGATGTTGAAGTAGAAAAAGCAACTGAAGTATTAAATGATTCTGAAGCAACAAAAGAAGAAGTAGAAGCTGCAGTAGCAGAATTAACAAAAGCATTGGCAGGATTAGAAGTAAATCCAAGTAGTCCAGCAGTAGATGGTGGTACTAACAAACCTGTAGAAACTGTAAAACCTGGAGATAAAACAGCAGGTGTAAAAACAGGAGATAATTCATTAGTAGGAGTATTTACTGGAGTAGCAATGTTGAGTATAGCAGGATTAGGTATACTTAGAAAAAAAGAATATTAATATAAGAATAGGTTTTAATTAGGTTCTTAGTTGCTTATGGATAAAAGAACTCATGAAACAGCACGAGAAATTGTGCTGTTTTTGCATCTTAAAATGTTTGTTATTTTTAGTGATGCATTTATATATTCTAATTTATGTTATGTCCTGATAGGTTATTTCATATTTTAATACTCTATGTATTTATCAATACATTTTTTATTTTAATCATTTATCATAAATTGATTTAAAACTATTGCTCAATTCGCTATATGTCATATTTCCCTATTTTTCTTCTAATTCCTTAATTATTAAATAGAGTAATTTGAAAAGGGCATTTTCATTTGGGAATGTCTTTTTTTGTGACTTTTCTAAAATTCGAATTTACTGACTCTATTGTGTTGATCGTATACATGATTTTTTTGACAGCTCCTCTATAATTGTATAGTTGCTCAACATGTATAAAATTCATTCTGCATACATCTACTGCCTTTAGGTATTGTTTCCATTCATTTTTAAAGCTTTAAATGTTGCTACACTATAAATCCTTTTTTATTGACTGATTATATTTTTATAGTCTTTTTAATAGTATATATTTGATTGAATTTCTTATAAGATGGACTATACATCTTTGTACTACTGCTTGTAGAAATATTACCTTTGCATTTGCTTCATCTATTGAGATAAAAAGATAACTTCTATTTCTTCACTTTTTAGTTCATCAAAAATTTATATTCACTGATTTTCACTCTTTGTTGGAGTCAACTATAAACCAATATGTCTTTGTGGCTCTCAAAATAGTAGCTCAGTATAACATCTACTGCACATTGGTTGACTTTATAATTTGGTTGTAGCGAAACATATACATACAGTCAATAAATAGAAATGGATTATACTTCTTTAAGGGTTTCATACGCCATTCTTCTAGTTTTCAACAATGGCAAGAATGATGTGTGACTCCTTCCCTGGCTTATCATTAGAATAAAAATATTCAACAATAGAGAAAGTAAAAAGGAGTTGATTGAAAAAATCAAATTATATATAGTTTAAGTTCTAAAAAATATAGTGAGAACTTCTTAAAACGGGTTTGTATTTTTTTCTTCATAAAAATAATAATTTGTAAATTGACCATCAAAAAATGTAAATATATTTTGCAATAGTAATGATATTATATAGGCATAATCCAATATAATGAGTATATTTTTTATGGTTTATGCTTGTTATATTGTTAATATTCTAGTATTAAAATATTAAACAATAATTATCAATAATAATGTAAATATTTTAAGGAGTTATTGATTGAAGGAGGGAAGAAGTAAGTGAAGAATGATTTTTATTAAAATTTAAGTTGGTTTGGATCATGTAATATTAAAAAATGAAGTGTATAGCTTATTTAATAATAAGTAAGGAGATGATAAAAAAATGTAAATAGTAGAATATTTGATGAAAATAATCTATATTTATAAGAATTTAAGAAGGGAAAGTTAGGATAAACATGTAGTGGAGACAGAAAAAATATAAGAGGAGAGAAAAAGATGAAATCAAATAAAATAGTATTGTCGTTAGCGATGGTTATGTCTCTTGTTGCAGGAAGCTATGGGACAATTTCTATAAACGCTGTTGGAAATTATATTGGTGATGATGATTTATCAAATACAGAAACACCTGCTCCAGCGTCTTGGGGTGTAACTCCAACAAAAGAACAATATCGTTATCAAAAGGAAGAGTTAGCTGGTTTTGTTCATTTTGGGCCAAATACATTTAATGAAATAGAATGGGGAGAAAATTATGGAAATAGAACCCCAGATGAAATTTTTAAATTAGAAAAGGATTTTGATGCCAAGACATTAGTTAAGGCATTTAAAGATGCAGGATTTAAAAAGATTATTGTAACTGCTAAACATCATGATGGATTTTGTATTTGGAACAGTCAATATACAGATTATGATGTAGCTGAAACAAGTTATAAAAATGGAAATGGTGATATTTTAGCAGAAATTTCTGCAGAATGTTCAAAATATGATATTGATATGGGATTGTATTTATCACCATGGGATATTCATGAACCTAGCTATGGGTATTATGATGAAAATGGTAATGCGACAACTGAAGATAAAGATGTCTTAGATTATAATGATTATTATGTAAATCAGCTGAATGAAATTTTAGGAAATGATAAATATGGAAATAATGGTCATTTCAGTGAAATATGGATGGATGGAGCAAAAGGTAGTGGTGCTAATGCTCAAAAATATGATTTCAAAAGATGGTATGACACTATTCAGGCTCAAGAAGGAGAAGAAGCAGGATTTGATAGTGAATGTATGATTTTCCAATGTGGTGCCAACACTACAGTTCGCTGGATTGGAAATGAAAATGGTTTTGCAGCAAAAAATACATGGTCAAAATCAAATGTGGATATAGATGCTGATACATGTAATGATAATGTACAGGGAAGCTATTCATTAGGATTTGAAAACGGAAATAAATGGACAGTACCTGAAGCTGATGCACGTATTACATCTGGATGGTTCTGGGGAACAAGAAAAAATACACCTAAGAGTCTTACTGATCTAGGTCAAATGTATTTTAATTCAGTTGGTCACAATGCACCATTGTTATTAAATGTTCCGCCTAATACTGATGGAACAGTCGATCAAGTAATTTTAGATCGTTTAGCTGAATTTGGTGAAAATATTGCAGATACTTTTGATATAAATTTAGCAGCTAATGCATCAATTAAAGTATCAAGTGTACGTGGAAATGATATTAATTATAAACCTGGAAATGTTATTGATGGAAATGATGATACATATTGGACAGTTGATGATGGAACACAAGAAGGAACACTTTTAATTGATTTAGGTTCAACAAAAACATTTGATGTTGTTTCTATTGAAGAGGCAATTCAGTTTGGCCAAAGTATTAATGAGTATAAGATTGAATATCGAAATGGTGAAAACAGTGATTGGAAAATCATGGATGAAGGAGAAACCATTGGTGCAAAAAGATTAGTTAGAACTAGTGCTATAAAAGCTGATCAAATTCGAATTACTGTAGATACTAATAAATCAGATGCACTTCCAATTATTAGTGAAGTTGGTGTATATAAGGCTACTGATGGGTTTGAATTAGCAGGTACAGCTCCTGATGGAATGGATGTTATTGATATTGAAGATACAAACATCACTGATGGTGCAGGATTTACATTTAATGGTACATGGTATAGTGAAAGTGGAAATAACTTTATTAATGGTACTAATCGTTATGCTAATGCTGGTGCATCTTTAACTATTACATTTACAGGTAGTAAGATTTATTTAATGGGTACAACAGATCCAAATCATGGGGTTGCTAGTATTGCAATTGATGGTGGTGAAGCAGTGAAAATAGATACTAATGCTAGACCACGAGCTACTGGACAAATGATTTTTGCTTCTGAAGATTTAGATGATGGAGAACATACATTAACATTAAATGTTGATTCAAAGGCAATCGGAATAGAAGCAGCGTATGTAATCAATAATGGTGGAAAAGGTATGATTGGATTAGAGCAATCTAGTTACACAATGAATGAAAATGAAAGAATGGATGTTAAAATAGTTCGTGTAGGTGGAAGTAATGGTACAATAAGTGCAAAATTACAACCTAATCCTGGAAGTGCTATTCAAGATGATTTTAATACTGAATTAATTAGTGATATTATAATGGCTGATGGAGTAAAAGAAATTACTGCTCCAGTTGAAACAAGAAGAAATACAAACGCAACAGGAGATCGTGTGTTTAGTATAGAATTGACTGATCCTAGTAACGGATTGATTTTAGGATTTGTTGATAAAGCAAATGTTACAATCAAAGATACAGAAACTAGCTCTTTAGAAGCATTGAATAGGCTTCTTGAAACAGCTAATCAAAAGAATAAAGATTGGTATATTTCAGGATGGGATAACTTTGAACAAGTATTAATAAATGCAAATGAAATTGCTAATAAGCCAGATGCAAGTGTATCTGAAATTGAAAATGCAATTGAAACTTTAATTGAGGCAGAAAAAGGCTTGGTTAAAAGAGAAAAATATACACAAGAAGATCCTTTTATTTTCCCATGGCAGAAAGATTCTTCTGCATTACTTGAAGCTGAATTTGTAAGTGAGATTGTAAATGATCCAACTGGAGATAATGGTTGGCCATGTATTGTTACCGAAGGAGCATGGGCAAGTAATGGTAAGTTTATAGATGCGATCCAAAATGGAGATATAATTAAATATAATTATAATGCTCCAAAAGCAGGAACATATCATGTAAAAGCATATTATCGAAGTGGATCAAATACAAATAAATTAGTATGGTCAGAAGAAAATGGAAAAATCGAAAGTGGAGAAGTATCAGCAGGGGCAAGCAGTACAGTAGCAACTCATACAGCTGAGTTTGATTTAAATGTTAAAGAGGCAGGAAATGGAGTATTAATATTTACAGGACCAGAAGGAAAATCACCACAATTAGATAAATTGGAATTTACACCACTAGAAATTGAATTAAGTACATTTAATATAGAAGCAGTAGTTAATGAAGGTGGTACAATAACAGATGAAGGTACAACTACAATTACTGAAGGAGATAGTAAAACATATAATATTGTTGCTGATGATGGATATGAAATCAAAGATGTCCTTATTAATGGAAAATCTGTAGGGAAAGTTGAATCATATACATTTGAAAATGTTTTAGCAAATGCTAAGATTGAAGTAATATTTGCATTTAGTAAGTATACTGAAAATAATCCATTTATTTTCCCGTATTTAAATAATATCGTAACTTTAGAAGCAGAATTTGTAAGTGAAATTATAAATGATGAAAGTAATGATAATGGATGGCCATGTGTAATTACTGAAGCTTCATGGGCAAGTAATGGAAAATTTATTGATGCAATAAATCATGGAGATATTATTAAATATAATTATAATGCCCCAAAAGCAGGAACATATCATGTAAAAGCATATTATCGAAGTGGATCAAATACAAATGAATTAGTATGGTCAGAAGAAAATGGTAAGATTGAAAGTGGTAAAGTATCAGCAGGGGCAAGCAGTACAGCAGCAACTCATACAGCTGAGTTTGATTTAAATGTTAAAGAGGCAGGAAATGGAGTATTAATATTTACAGGACCAGTAGGAAAATCACCACAATTAGATAAATTTGAAATTGAATTTGTAAAAGGTGCTGAAGTTGATGCTGATAAAACTGCATTGGATAAGCTAATTAAAGAAATAGATGATTTAGATGAAACAGTTTATACAGCAGAAAGCTGGAATGTATTACAAAATGTTTTAATGTCAGCAAAAGATATATTATCTAAAGAAGATGCAGAGCAAGAAGAAGTAGATAATATGGTAGATTTATTAAAAGCTGCAAAAGATGCTCTGGTAGAAGTTGAAATAGTAGAAACAAACAAAACTGCATTATTAATTGCTGTTGATATGGCTGAAGCAGTAACTCAAGAACAATTAGATAAAGTAGTACTAGTAGTGGCAAATGAATTCAAAGCAGCATTAGAAAATGCTCAAACTGTTTATGCTGATGCTAGTGCTACACAAGCTGAGGTAGATGAAGCATTTGATAGACTAGCTAGTGTAATGCATATGTTAGACTTCTTTAAGGGTGATAAAGCAGCATTACAAAAGATGATGGATCAAATAGGTAAACTAACAGCAAGTGAATATATAGAATCTACATGGAATGCATTACAAGCAGTATTACCAAGTGTAAATGGAGTATTAGGTAACGAAAATGCAATACAGGAAGAAGTAGATGAAGTATATAGTGAATTAGTAAGAGCATTTGTTAACTTAAGATTAAAACCAAATAAAGATTTATTGGCAGATTTAATCAATAAAGCAAATGGACTAAATAGAGCTAACTACACATCAGAATCATTAAAAGCAGTAGATGCTGAAGTAGCAAAAGCAACTGCAGTATTAAATAATTCTGAAGCAACAAAAGAAGAGGTAGAAAGTGCACAAATAGCATTACAAAGTGTATTAGATAAACTAGTAACAAAAGATGTTTCAAATGTTCAAGTTCCATCATCAGATGTTAAAGTCGTTAACAATGGTGAATCATCAGCATTAAAAACTGGTGATAACAGCATGGTTGTTCCGTTTGCATTTACAGGATTATTGGCTTTTGCAAGTGGAGTGATAGTATTTAAAAAGAAAAAAGACTAATAATTTATCTTTAAAATAGCTGCTATTTAATTAGTAGCTATTTTTATCCAGTATGTCATAATCTAGAGGTGATGAAAGTCTTAATATTGATAATATGATTGTAGATAATATTGTTATATTAAAGAAAAATCTTTTATTTATCTTTTGTGCTAAAAGCTCTTATTTTTCGCTAAAAAAAATTATAAAAATATTTTTATTTTATACGAGTAATTTAAAAATATGCGATATTAACTATAAAATTTGCATATTATTAATTTTTGTGATATTATAGGATTGTAGAAACGGGGGATAGATTTAGAAATGAAATCAATATTTGAAGTCCAGTATAGAGGCAAAAACGCTAATACAACTGAAATTGAAAAAATGGTAAAAGAGGACGTTAAGGCAAAGGGAGTTAAAATATCTACTATTGATACGTTAAACATTTATTTTACACCAGAAACTTCTTCAGTTTATTACGTTGTGACTACTAAAGATGGGGAATCAATTAATAATGATGAACCATTAAACGTTGAGTAGTCTTAATATAATATCCAAGTGATATATCCAAAAGAAAGAGGCTGTAACGAAATGATCTTTTTTAAAGATTAAGATTCGTTTTCAACCTCTTTTTTTGAAGAACTTGTATTATTTTGTTAAATTTTTAATTATAGGATTTTAAGAGGTATCAATAGAGAAAGTAATATATATTGTAAAGGGGTATTTTTTAGAAATTAAGTAGGTAGAATTTTTATGAATTTGATAGAATTCTAAAAGATCATCACTATTTTTTTAATATTCTTTACATAAGTAGATTTGGTTATGGTTAATTTGTATTATTGTTTTTATGTGGAAATAATGTTATTTCATTAAAAAATGAAATTGAAATTAATAATATTTATTAAAAATAATAAGGAATATTTAGGTTACTAATAAAAATATATGTTAGTAATCTTTTATATTTATAAATATAAAATTTTTGTAAAAGTTAAATTTCATCTATCTTTTTTTATTATTTTAATTATGCTATATTATGGTCAAGAAAGTGATATAAAGTTATAATAAATAGTGTTATATAGATGAATATTTATAAAATTATTATTAGGATATTTAATGATGAAACAGTGACCCAGATTTAAGAGTTTAAAACTTGAGTTATAATAATTGGGGCTGATAAGTGATATTAAGTATTGTTTAAAAAGTAAATGAATATTTAATTGCTTTTATTTACTGCACTGATAATTTGATGCTAATGATGCAAGATATTAAATAATAATTATGGCTAACTAAACTTGTATGGATAGTGTAGTAAAATGTCTAATTTAAAAAATAATGGATAAATATGTAATATTATATATAAAATAAACCTTTCTTTCCTTTCAAAAATATTATAAATAGAACATAAATATCTAAAAAATTATACTATTAATAGGGGAGTAAAAAATGTGAAATAATTTTATCTAATTTAGTTTAGATAAGGTGGAGGAGTAATCTTCCAGTTTTTTTATTTTAATTATTGTACTATTATAAAAAATATTATTTTGTGTGACATTTGTCATGTAAAAATGTTACATATTATACATTACTAATCAAACTAATAATTATATAATAATCATGTAAGCGATTTCTAAAAAGAAAGGGGAAAAATATGATAAAGAAAGTATTGAGTTTTATATTAGTTTTTTCAATGTTTTTTACAAATCTAACATTTGTAAATGCATTTAATATGCCAGATGAAAAAACGGATGTTCCTGATGGAACATTTGAAAGCAAATTAGAAGCAAGAGAATTATCAAATTTTGTTTCTAAAAGTAATGGTGAAGTTACATCAAATGAAGATGGTGTCATGTTGAGCAAAAAAAATAATGATGATCATCACGCTTTATTAAATGAAGAAAATAAATATAACTGCTTTATTTATGAAGGGGATGTAAAACTTATTAATGGGATTAGTGCAGGATTAGTAATAGGAGTTAAAGATCAAGAAAATGTTACTAATTCATGGTATGCGCTCAGTTTTAATATAGAGGAGACACAAAATCGTGTTCGATTATTTAAAGTAGAAAATGGTGTTACAAATTACGCTTACATTATAAATGATGAGGCTAGTTCAATTGATTTTAGCGATACAGTTCATATGTATATTGAATTTGATGAAATGGGTAATTATATTTTTAAGTTATCAAATAATGTTACTAATGAAGTTATTAAAACAGGTAAAGTTGATAATTGGAGTGGTGGATATATAGGATTATTGACATTTGATAGTAGTGCTTTATTTAGTAATATTAAAATTACAGATACTAATAATTCTGATAATTTAAAGACAAACTTAGATGGTATTAAAGAAAATGATAATTATCGAATTAGTGATATTGGGATTACAGGAAATTCTAATGGAGTAAATGATGTGTTTTTGTTAAGTGAAACAGATGGAGATAATTTTGTTTATGAAGCAGATGTTAAGTTTAACGAACGTTGTGGTGCAGCATCATTAGTGTTTAGAGCAAGTGAAGATTTAAATAATAAAAGTATGTATGTAGCAAATATTAATGGTGCAAGTGGAGAAGCAAGGTTATTTAAATTTGGGCAAGATGATAATTATGATTTAGCTAAATCACAATTTATAGCATTAGATGAAAATGATGAGTATCATTTAAAAATAACTGTTATTGATAAACATATTGTTTATTATATTAATGGTCAGCTTGTAATAAATACAGCTGATTATACAATGAATGATCGTAATGAAGATTCTCATTATGGACAAAATGATGCTCTTACAAATGGTAAGTTTGGTTTACTTACATGGAATGGCAATGTAACATATCAAAATATTGAATATACACCTATAGATGATACTAATTCACCTCAATTAGATAATTTGAGTGTTGAAAGTATTAATGGTAAAGTTGATAAACAAATTGCATTTTCAAAGGGGCAATATGTTTATATTACATATGTTACAAATAGTACTACTGCAGTAAGTTTAATTCCAGAAATTAAAAATGATAGTGAAATTGTTGTGACTAATGAAAATGGAGAAATTGTCGATATTAATAATTTACCAGTTATAAAAGATTTACAAACTTATACATTAACAGTAAGAAACGGAAATGCAAAAGTTTTATATCGAATCCGTGTTCATCGAATGCAGGTTGATGAATCATACTACAATGAAGATTATCGTGGTCAGTATCATTATTCTGTAAAAGATGGATGGGCTAATGATCCTAATGGGATGATATATTATAAAGGAAAATATCATTTATTTTATCAATACTATGATTCACCAAATTGGGGACCAATGCATTGGGCTTATGCGACAAGTACAGATTTGATTCACTGGGAAGAACAACCAATTCAATTTTATCCAGATGAATATGGAACAATGTATTCAGGTTGTGCAGTAATTGCCAATCATGAAACAGCACCAGCAATATTTAATGAAGGAGAAGAAGGACTTGTATTCTTTATTACTTCTAATGGTGGTAATGGTGGAGATGTACAAAAAATAACAGCCGCATATAGTAAAGACGGTGAAACTTTCCATAAATATGATGAAGGAAAGGTATTGATTAATTGGACAGATGATTCTTTGAAAAATACCGCATTTAGAGATCCAAAAGTATTTAGATATGAAAATAAGTGGTTTATGGTAATAGCTGGGGGACCACTAAGAATATATTCATCAGATGATTTAGTTAATTGGCAAGTTGAATCAGTTTATGGAGATTTACATACAGAATGTCCAGATTTATATCCATTAGTAGTTAAAGATGAAAATAATCAAGAGACAGACGAAGTTAAATGGGTTTTAGATCGTGGAGGAAGAAAATATAAAATAGGTGATTTTAAACAAGTTAATGGTAAATGGTCTTTTGTCCCTGATGAACAATATGCAAGTACTAATGCTAATGGAATGGGAAATGAAGATAATGATGGAATTATGAACTTTGGTCCTGATTCATATGCAGCAATGACATATTATATGGGTGATTTTGGAACTGCAGAAAATTTTAAAGCTCAAGATATTATTGCAATAAATTGGATGAATACTTGGGATAGTGGTTTTAATAATGCAATTCCTAATGCTAATGGTAATACTATTTTTAATGGGACATTTAATTTACAGTTAAAAATGGGAATTAAAAAAGATAGTGATGGAAAATATTATTTGACACAAACACCTATTAATGAATATAAAACATTAAGAGATGAAGAAAATAAAGTTGAATTAAATGATGTTACTATCAATGAAACAAATAATCCATTAAATAATTTTAGTGGTGATAGTTATGAAATTGTTGCAAATTTAAAACCAGATAGTACATGTAGTGAAGTAGGTTTTAAAGTCAGAACAGGTTATGATCAAGAAACAGTTATTAAATATAATCTAGAAAATAAGCAGTTAACTATTGATCGTTTAAAATCAGGAGTTATCGTTGTTGAAGGTGAACGACTTAATGTATGTAGTCAAAATGTTGAGTTGAATGCTGATGGCTCAATTGATTTACATATTTATGTTGATCGCAGTTCTGTAGAAGTATTTACAAATGATTATATAGTTGCAGGAGCAATGCAAATTTTTGCTAGTCCAGTATGTAAAGGTTTAAGTATCTATAGTATAGATGGTAATGCTACTGGAGATATTACAATATATCCAATGAAAACAATTTGGACAGATAAATTAACACCAACTAAACCTCTATCTGTAGGAATTGATAAAACTAATATAAGTGGCTATGTAGGTGATGAGTTTACATTAAATAGCTGGGTTTCACCAGCTGAATTATCTCAAGATTTAATTTATACAGTTGATGATAATGATGTTATTTCGTTAGAACAAAATGGCAGTCAAGCAACATTAAAAGCATTGAAAGCTGGTGAAGCAACAATCACTGTTGCAACTAAACAAAATCCAAATATTACAAAAAAATGTTTTGTTCATATTTATGAAAATAATTTTAAAACAAACTTAAGCTATTTTGAGACTGCAGGTGGTAATTGGTATGTTGATGATGAAACATATATAGCAAGTCATAATGATAATGGATTCATGTTTGCTAATAAAATTAGTACAGATAAATTTAAATATGAAATTGATGCTACATATCAAACAGGTATATTAAATTTTATTTTCCAATCACAAACAAAAAATGTATGGGATGGATGTTATTCATTACAACTAAATGGAAATACAGTACGTCTATTTGATTTTAAAGATGATTATACATTTACAAGTACAGATAACCTAGTAATAGCACCTGACAATAAATATCATATAGAAATTAATGTTGATGATAATAAAATTATTGCATTAGTAAATGGTGTAGAATATATAAATCATGTAATTAGTGAATCTGATCGTCAATATGATGAAGGTTATGTAGGTTTAGGAATATTTAATACAAATGCTAAATATCAAAATTTCTATGTTACAACAGATACACCAATAACTCAAATAACATCAAAAATACTAGATCTATACCCATCTATCAATGCTAATTTAGAAGATATCAAAGCACTTTTACCAACAATGGTAACAGTTGCTGGGGATGATAATTTAAATAAAAAAGAAATGGCAGAAATTACATGGAATTTAGATACAATTGATGTTAATGTGCCAGATACTTATAGCGTAACAGGAACAATTACAAATGGTGTTACAACAACTGTAAAAGTAATAACTCGTTCAAATAAAGCTTTAGCTGATTTAGTAGCTAAAACATATGATGAAAAAGATTATACATCAGTTAGTTATCAAGAATACTTGAAAGTATTAGCAAATGCTAAAGAAGTATTGAGTAATGATGATAGTAGTCAAAAAGAAATTGATACAGCATATTTAAATTTACAGTTAGCTATTGAAAATTTAATTCCAATCAATAATATCAACAAAACAGCATTAAAAATTGCAATTGATTTAGCTAATGCAATCACCGATGAAGATTTAGAAAATGTAGTACCAGCAGTAGTAGAAGAATTCAAAGTGGCATTACAGGAAGCTAATGAAGTTTACAGTAATGTAGGAGCTTCTCAAGCAGATGTAAATGCAGCTTTTGATCGACTTACAAATGTAATGCATATGTTAGACTTTGTAAAAGGCGATAAAACAGCATTGAAAGCATTTATCGATAAAGTTAGTGGATTAGATTCAACTAAGTATACAGAAGCTACATGGACAGCATTTGAAACAGAATTAAATGAAGCTAATTCTGTATATAATGATGAAAATGCAATGCAAGAAGAAGTCAACAGTGCACACGAAGAATTAGTAACAGCATTCTTGAACTTAAGATTAATTCCAGATAAGAGTTTATTAGAAGAATTAATCAATAAGGCAGAAGGATTAGATAGTGCAAATTATACAAAGGCATCATATAAAGTAGTAAGTGATGCATTAAATGAAGCAAAAGCAGTATATGAAAATCTAAATGCCACTCAAGAAGAAGTAGATAATGCCAAAGATGTTTTAGCAAAAGCAATCGTAGGGTTACAAACAGTAACAACTGGTAACACAGTAAAAACACGAGTAAGTAACGGAGATACTACAAGTGTAAAAACAGGTGATGAAAGCTTGACTGGAATGTTTGCAACAATTGCATTATTAAGTGTAGCTGGATATGCAGTATTGAAAAGAAAAGAAAAACAATAAAAATTACATAATTGGATGTTTTCTTAAATGAAAGAAAGCATCCTTTTTATATATTTTGAAGTTTTAATATTTAATTTTAACAAAGTTTTTTTTGATTATTAATTTAATATTTTATTATTGTAAATAGACATGTTAAAATAATGGTATCAAAGGTGATAAGGAGGGATAAAAATTGCAATTTAATCGAAAAATTTTTTTGTCAATCATAACTTTACTTACTATAATTGTATTTATTATTGCTTATTTATTTTATGTTATGCCAATAAATGGTCATAGGGTATTTGGTGTTACATATATGACGATGAATAATCCTTTTTATGAAATAATTAATAATGAATTGAAAAAAAATATTGAGAAAAATGGTGATCGATTAATTACACTAGATCCTCAATTAGATATTGATAAGCAAAATGAACAGATTTATTCATTTATTGAACAAAAGGTAGATGGAATATTTATTAATCCAATTGATGCCAAAAAAATTGAACCAGCACTGAAAGCTGCTAAAAAAGCGCATATTCCAATTATTACAGTCGATGCACCAGTTACAAATATAGATTTGGTCAATTGTACAGTAGTTTCAGATAATTATAATGCTGGTGTACAATGTGCAAAAGATATGATGAGTAAATTGAAAAGTGCTAATATAGTATTACTAAAACATACAACGGCTCTATCTGCAAAACAAAGAATTGAAGGTTTTTTAGATACAATTGATGCTCATTCAGAATATATAATTATTAATCAAGGAGAATGTAAGGGACAATTAGAAAAAGCAATGCCAGTTATGCAAAGAATTTTAAAAGAAACACCAGAGGTTGATGTTGTAATGGCATTAAATGATCCTAGTGCTTTAGGAGCATTGGCAGCATTGGAATCAATGGGATATGAAGATGTGATGGTATATGGAGTTGATGGAACTCCTGATATTAAATCATTGATTGAAGAAAGTCCAATGGTAGCTGGAACAGTAGCACAATCACCAATTTCAATAGGTAGGATAGCTGCAAAAAATATGTATGATTTATTATCAGGTAAAGAGATTGGTTCAAATATTGTTATACCAGTAGAAATTATTACTAAAGAAAACATCGCACAGTTTAATAAAACGGGGTGGCAGTAATGAATAAAAATTATTTTCAGTCTTTATCGTCAGTTAGATATTTAATGATTTTATTGAATTTAATAATTGTTATATTTTATGGATTTGTATTTTTGTTTACAACAAAATACATAATTACAAATCAATTATCGAGAAATTTTTTAGATACTGTTAATAGTATTCCTAGAAATCCTCTTTTTGTGCTTTTAGTTTCAATTTTATTATACCTAGTACTTGTTTTCATGATTTATTGTCACAATGAAAATAAAATTATAAGTAATAAATTTCATATTTTTTATAATGTTTTGGAATTAGTTATTTGCTTTGTTATAATTTATTTGTTGAATATGAGTTATAATGGAATTATTTTATTGGTATTTAGTGACTGTATTTATCATTTTAAAAATGAAAAAACAAAATGGTTTTTATTAGCATTAGTAATAATATATTTAATTTCTAATTATGATATTTTTTCGATGTTTATTTCTGTCCCTGATCCTCAGGCTTATTTTGAAGCTTGTGAAGCTTCAATGACAGGTATGTTAATGGTAAGCAAAAATTTGTTAGAGACATTAAATATATTATTATTTGTTGCCTCTACAGTATTATATATTGCTGATCAAATTCAAGAAAATGAAAATATTTCTAAAGAATTAAATATGATTAATCAAGTAAATCAGGAATTGCAAAATTATGCAGCTATTACTGAAAAGATTGGTGAAAATAATGAAAGAAAAAGACTTGCACGTGAAATTCATGATACTTTAGGACATGCACTAACAGGGATTGCGGCTGGGATTGACGCATGTATAGCGATGATTGATATTAATCCTCAAACAACCAAACAGCAACTACAACTTGTTTCAAAAGTTGTTCGTCAAGGAATTAGTGATGTTCGTAATTCTCTAAATAAATTACGTCCAGGTGCTTTAGAAGCTAATAGTTTTAAGGGAGCTATTGAAACAATGATTGATGAATTCACAAATTTGAGTGATTTAGTTATTACTTTAGATTATCAAATTGATAAACTTGATTTAGAAAATACTACTGAAGATATATTATTTCGAATAATTCAAGAAAGTATAACTAATGCAATGCGCCATGGAAGGGCAAAGTGTATTGATATTGAAATTTTTGAATATGAAAATTTATTGTATTTAAAAATAAAAGATGATGGAGTTGGCTGTAAAGAAATTCATTATGGATTTGGTTTAAAGCAAATGCAAGAAAGAGTAGCAATTATTAATGGCGAAGTTACATATGATGGACATGATGGTTTTTTAACAGAAGTTAAAATTCCAATAAGAAGAGGTGAAAGAAATGATTAAAGTTGTTATAGCAGATGACCAGGAATTGATAAGAGAATCATTAAAAATTGTTTTAGGTACTCATGAAGATATTCAGGTTGTTAGTATTGCTGCTGATGGATTAGAAGTTTTAGATATTTTAAAAATGGAATCAGTTGATGTGATTTTAATGGATATTCGTATGCCACGTATGGACGGGGTAGTTTGTACTAAGGCGGTTAAAGAACACTATCCCAATACTAAAATTATTATTTTAACAACTTTTGATGATGATGATTTTGTATTTAGTGCTTTGAAGTATGGTGCAAGTGGTTATTTGCTGAAAGGTGTGGGCATGGATGAGTTATATCAAGCAATTTTAACAGTTTATCGTGGTGGTGGAATGATAAATCCTGATATTGCTACCAAAGTTTTTGGGATGTTTTCTAAAATGTCACAAAATAATTATTCTATTCAAGTTGATGAAACAAATATTGATGAAATTAGTAAACCAGAATGGAAAGTTATACAACAAGTTGGTTATGGTTTTTCAAATAAAGAAATTGCACAAAAATTATATTTATCTGAAGGAACAGTGAGAAATTATTTAAGTTCAATTCTTTCTAAATTAAATTTAAGAGATCGTACACAATTAGCAATTTGGGCAGTACAAACTGGGCAGATAACTAAGGAGATTAGTGATGAATAAAAAAATAATTGGTTTATTTATTTTGATGGTTTGTATTGCTGTAGCAATCATTTATCAACCAGAAAAGATTACTATAAAACTAGGCGTTTTTTCTGGTAGTAACTGGGATGTTCCAAGTGGTGAAAGTAATCAAATTGTAGATAATGCAATTAAAATATTTGAAGAATCTCATCCTAATGTTAATGTAGAATATGAAAGTGGTATTTTAAAAGAAGATTATTCATCATGGTTAGCAGATAAGATTTTAACTGGTGATACTCCTGATGTTTATATTATTTTAGAAGAAGATTTTAGTTTATTAAGTTCGATAGGAGCATTAAAAAATCTTAATTCATATATACTTAAAGATAAAAATTTCGATGAACAGGAATATTATAAAAGTGTTCTGGAAGCAGGAATGTATAATGGATATCAATATGCATTACCGTATGAGTGTGATCCAACCTTGATGTTTGTAAATAAAACGTTATTAAAAAAAGAAGGAATTGAAATACCTAATAATGATTGGACATTAGATGATTTTTATGAGATATGTCAAAAAGTAACTCGTGATAGTAATGATGATGGTATTATTGATCAATATGGTTGTTATGATTATGATTGGCTAGATTCTATATATAGTTATGGAATCCAAATGTTTAATGATCAAGGTACAAAATGTGATTTAAGTCAAGACAGTATAAAAGAATCAATAACATTTGTTCAAAAAATAAATAATTTAAATCAGGGGCATATTGTTAGTGGTAATGAGTTTGATAAAGGGCAAGTAGCTTTTTCACCAATGCCTCTTTCTCAGTATCGAACATATCAACCATATCCATGGAAAATAAAAAAATATTCACTTTTTGAATGGGATTGTGTAAAAATGCCTACACATGCTAAAAATGTTGAAAATAGTGAAGTTTCAACTTTGCTAATGGGAATTTCTTCACGCAGTAAGCATGATAGTTTAGCATGGGATTTGCTTAAAATCATTACATATAATCAACAGAGTCAAGCTAAATTAGTTGAATATTCGCAAGGTTTATCACCTTTGAAAACAGTCGTTGAATCAAAGACAACAATTAATTTATTAAAAGAAGAGTCAGGTGATAGTCAAGTAAGTTTAAATTTACTTAATGAAGTCATGGAAAATACAACAAGTCATGGTAAATTTAAAAAATATGAATCGGCTTTAGATCTTATTAATACAAGAGTAGATCAAATTATTTTAAACAATGATGATTTAGATACTTCACTGACAAAATTACAAAAAGAATTAAACCAATATCTTAAAGAGTAGCACAAGCTACTTTTTTTTATGACAAATGTCATATAAATATATGACAAATATTATAAAAAAAATATGACATGTCACAGATGGAATGTAAACGCTTAGATGTTAGAATAAATGTGTCCTAGAAAGGAAGGGGGAAAAGAGATAATGAAGTATGTAGTTTTAGTAAGTCATGGAGAATTTGCAAATGGTTTAAAAAATGCTTTATCAATGCTTGCTGGGAATAAACCCGAAATTATATCAGCAGGATTAAAAGATGGTATGGATGCTGATGCTTTTGCTAAAGAATTACTAGATAAACTAGATGTAATTAATCAAGATGATGAGGTTATTTTACTAGGCGATCTTGTAGGTGGTTCACCGTTAACAACAGCAATGGATGTATTGAACCAAAAAGAGATGTTAAACAGTACTGTTGTTATTGGTGGAATGAATTTACCTTTAGCATTAACTACTGTGTTGATGAAAGATGCATTTGATAATGATGCATTAGTAAAACAAATCTTATCAGAAGCTCATGAAGGTTTAAAACAAGTTTTTATAACAACTGATGAAGAAGATGATATTTAAAAGGAGGAAAATAATATGTCAGTTTCATTTATTCGTATTGATGACCGAATGATTCATGGTCAGACTTGTACACGTTGGGCACGTGAATATCCTTGTAATGGTTTGATTGCTGTAAATGATAAAGCAGCATCAAATGATGTATTACAAGCAGCTTATAAAGCTGCTAGTGGTAAAAAAACTTTTGTTTGGACATTAGACGCATTTGAAAAAAAATCACAAAAGGTTTTAGATAGTGATACACAATATTTTTTAATCACTAAAAATTCAATTGATATGTGTAAAATTTTAGTTGATCAAGGTTTTAAATGTGGAATTGATACAGTTATTGTTGGTCCATGTAATGATCGTGAAGGAGCGGTTAAATTAGGTAACAATCAATCAATTACTCAAGAAGAAGCAGATGCATTTGAAAAAATTGCTCAAGCTGGTTATAAAATTAAATTTGCTTTATTACCTGATGTTTCTATTGGAACATGGGATGATTTTAAAAGTAAATTTGGTTATTAAAATAAAGGGGGATAATTATTATGGAAATTAGTTGGATTCAAGCGGCCCTGCTAGGTTTATTTGCTTGTTTATCAAGTATGCCAGGATTAGGAGGAACTTCTTTTGGTAACTATACATTGGGTAGACCGCTAGTTGGAGGTTTAGTTTGTGGTATTATTTTAGGAGATGTTGCAACTGGAATTTTGGTTGGGGTAGCAATGCAAGTTGTTTATATTGCTCTAGTTACTCCAGGGGGAACAGTTTCAGCCGATGTTCGTGCTGTTAGTTATATTGGAATTCCTCTTGCAATGATTGCTTTAAAAAGTTATGGATTAGATGCTGCATCAAGTGATGGACAATCGTTAGCAACATCTTTTGGAACAATGGTAGGAACATTAGGAACAGTATTATTTTATGGAACAGCAACAATCAACTTGGCATGGCAACATATTGGATGGAAAGCTGTTGAAAAAGGTAATTTTAAAAAATTATATGTAGTTGATATGGTTTTACCATGGATTTCTCATATTATTTGTTCATTTATTCCAGCAATGATCATGTGTAAAATGGGAGCCCCAATGGTTGATCTGATTAAAACATATTTACCAATGGATGGAATTGCAATGAAAACATTATTTACAGTTGGATCATTATTACCATGTGTAGGGATTGCTATTTTATTAAAACAAATTGTTACTAAAGCAATTGATTTTGTTCCATTTTTCTTTGGTTTTACTTTAGCTGCTGCTTTAGGAATAAACTTAGTATCTGCAACAATTATTGCAAGTATGTTTGCTTTAATTAACTATAAAATTAAAATGCTTACATTAAGTAAAACAATGATGGTTAGTGAAAATACAAATATTGATGATGATGACGAGGAGGATATTTAAGATGGAAAAGAAATTAACTAAGAAAACTCTAAATAAATCATTTCATAATTGGTATTATGGAAATCTAACTTGTTTTTCACAGGAACATATGCAGACTTTTGGATACTTATGTTCAATGTTACCGATTGTAGAAGAGTTATATCCAAAAAAAGAAGATCAAGAAAATGCAATGAAGACATATACAGCATTTTTTAACACTGAGCCACAGATAGGTTCTGTTATTGTAGGAATTACAGCAGGGCTTGAAGAAGCACGAGCTTCTGGAGCTGAAGATGTTGATGATGAAACAATTAATGGTTTACGTGCTGGTTTAATGGGACCATTAGCAGGGATTGGTGATTCATTAATTGTTGGGACAGTGATTCCAATTTTATTAGGAGTAGCAATGGGAATGTCTACTGGGGGCTCACCATTAGGAGCAATTTTCTATATCATTGTTTGGAATTTATTTGCTTATTTTGGAATGAAGTTCTTATATTTTAAAGGATATGAATTAGGTGGTAAAGCAGTTGATTTTCTAGTTGGAGATCAAGGTAAAGCTTTAAGAGAATCAATTACAATGTTAGGTGGAATTGTAATTGGAGCAGTTGCTGCAACATGGGTTTCTATTAAGACATCATTTGAAATGACTGCAACAGGTGCTAAAGAACCGTTTTTAGAATTACAAAAAACACTTGATGGTGTTTATCCAGGTTTTTTAACTGCAGCATTTGTATTATTCTGCTGGTATTTGCTTACAAAGAGAAAAATGTCACCAATTAAAGTTATGTTATTATTAGTTGTTATTGCTTTTATTGGGGTATTAATAGGATTCTTTAATCCAGGATTAACATATTAAAGGAGAAATCGTTTATGGAAGCTAAGTTAAAACAATCATATATTGAAGAAATTAAGTTTCAAACAAAAATGTTAAATAATTTAAAAAGATGGTTAAAAGTATCAATTATCCTTTCCTCGATATCCTTCGCTTTTGTTCTTTTTGGCCCATCAATTAGTTTTGTTTGTCAGATTATTGGTATAGTTGGAATGATTTTAAGTATTGTTGCTTGTATGTTGATTTTACTTGGCTATAAAAATGGTAGAAATAATGTTAATAAAATTATTGATAGTATAAAAAAATAAGGATTTATTCTTTTAAGGATAAATCCTTTTTAAAAAGAGGAGAATATAAAATGTATCAGGTAGTTTTTAGTGATGTTGATGGAACTTTACTTAATGATCAGCATTGTATAACGCCATTAACACTTCTTGCAATTAAAAAAATTCAAATACCTTTTGTTATAGTATCTGCCCGTAGTCCATCAGGAATTTATCCAATTTTAGAAGAAAATGATTTAGTTTGTCCTATGATCTGTTATGGTGGTGGGATGATTTTAAATCATGAAAATGAGATTATTTATGAGCAGGGAATGGAAACATCGTTAGCATTAAAGATTATCAATTATATTGAAGCTAATAATTTTGATATAGCCTGGTGTGTTTATTCGTTTGATGATTGGATTGTTAAAGATTGTTTAGATCCAAGAATCATAAAAGAAGAACAAATTGTTAAAGCCAAATCTCGTCAAGGGAATCAAATAGAAATTAAAAAATTATCTAAAGTACATAAAATATTGTGTATTTGTAATCCTGAATATATAAATGATTTAGAAGCAAAATTAAAAATAATGTTTAAAGAATGTCAAATTGTTAAATCATCAAATATACTTATTGAAATAACACACCAAAATATTTCTAAAGCATTTGCAATTAAAAAATATTGTGATTTATTAAACATTGATATTAAAAATACAATTGCTTTTGGCGATCAATATAATGATTTAGAAATGCTAAAAATAGTAGGGTGTGGAATTGCAATGAAAAATGCACCTTTAGAAATAAAAAAAGAAGTGAAACAAGTAACTGAAGATAACAATCACGATGGAATATATTTTGCATTATCAAAATTAAATTTATTTAAGGAGTTATAAAATGAGTTATGACCGTTTTCCAGAAACAAAAATAATAGGCTATGATCATGAAGTTTTTAACGACGAGCAAGCAATTTATCAAGAATTATTAAAATATAAAGATCTTCATTGTTTGGTTGTAGACTGTTATCCAGGAGTTGATAATGAAATATTTAGATTGATTAAACGCATATATCAACCAGAAATCATTATTAAAAGTGAAGATATTTTTTATGATAGTAAGATACTTAATGATAAAATGAAAGCGAACCTTACCGATGATCGAGTAAGGGGAGTAATGTATTATGGTGTTATGGGAGATTTTGTTGATTACAATAAATTAGTAGAAGTAAATCAATTATTAGCCAATAAAGATAAAAAGATTTTAATTTATGGTGTAGGTGCTGGATTAATTAGTACAGGTGATTTATATATTTATTGTGATTTAGCACGCTGGGAAATTCAGTTACGATATCGGCAAGGAATGCCTAATTTTAAATGTGATAATTTTGATGAAGATATTTTAAAAAAGGTAAAACGTGGTTATTTTATAGAATGGCGAATTAGTGATAAGCATAAAATAAAAATGTTTAATAGTATTGATTATCTAATTGATAGTAATGAAAAAGGTCATCCTAAAATGGTAACAGGTTTGGCATTAAGAGAAGGATTAAAACAGCTTGTAAAACAACCGTTTAGATTAGTACCATATTTTGATCCTGGTATCTGGGGTGGACAATGGATGAAAAAACATTGTAATTTGGATCTTCATGAAAAAAACTATGCTTGGAGTTTTGATGGTGTTTTTGAAGAAAATAGTTTATATTTACGTTATGATAATACCCGTATAGAAATACCAGCAATAGATCTTGTATTGTACTTACCAATAGAATTATTGGGAATGAAAAATTATTGTCGTTTTGGAGCGGAGTTTCCAATTAGATTTGATTTTTTGGATACAATTGAGGGACAAAATTTAAGTTTACAAGTGCATCCTTTAATGGAATATATTAAGTCCCGTTTTGGAATGACTTATACTCAAGATGAAAGTTATTATATATTAGATGCTGATGGTGGAGGTATCTATTTAGGACTTAAAGAAAATATAAATTTTAATGAAATGGTTGATGATTTGAAATTAGCTCAAGATGGAAAGCACATCTTTGATGCGGATAAATATATAAATTATTTTCCTGCTAAAAAACATGATCATTTTTTAATTCCTGCTGGAACTATTCATTGTTCATCAGCAGGGTGTATGGTATTAGAAATAAGTGCAACTCCATATATTTTCACTTTTAAACTTTGGGATTGGAATAGATTAGGATTAGATGGATTACCACGACCAATTCATCTTGATGATGGTATTGAAAATATTCAACAAAATCGCACAACTAGATGGGTAGAAAAACAGCTTGTCAATAACATTCAGGTTATTTATGATGGTGATTATTTAGAAGAAAAAACTGGTTTACACGAGTTGGAATTTATTGAAACAAGAAGGGTTACTACATCTACAATAACTTATCATGATTGTCAAGAAGGTGTTCACATGTTAAATTTAGTAGAAGGTAAAGAAGCGCTTGTCGAAAGTCCAAGTCATGCATTTAAGCCGTTTGTTGTTCATTATGCAGAAACGTTTGTTATTCCTAGTGCAATAGGTAAATATACAATTAGACCTGTTGATAATGAAAAGATAATCTTTATTAAAGCCTTTGTTAGATATTGAAATAATAAAAGAAAGCTAACTTTATTATAAAGTAGGCTTTCTTTTTTGGTAGTGTGCCAGACATGGCATATATCTAGGTGGTGAAAGTCCACTGTGGGGGCGATGTCGCAACTGCCAACCACTAGCCAATATCAAGGGTGTCTATTGTGAGGTAGAATCTGAAAGAAGATGGAGGCAAAGTCCAATAGGAGGTCATGTTGTTAATGATAATGAAAATGCCAATAAAGCAATTGATTTTGATACAAATACAAAATGGAGTTACCGTAATAGTAATGATGATAATGGATATTATTGGCTAGAAGTAAATTTCTACAAAAATATCGTGTAGATGCTTTAGAATTATTGGGTGCTCAAAAAGAAAATGAAAGTTTTATTACAAGAGATTTCCAAATACAAGTTAAAGAAAATGGTGAATGGAAAGATATTCATAGTGTAACTGACAATAAAGAAAATCTTTATTATGCCAACATGGATACACCAGTTGTGGGAGATAATTTTAGATTGTAACAAAAAATTAGGTAGTGCTAATGAAAATAATGCAAGAATTTATGAATTCTATTTATATGGAGATAAAGTAATTGAAAGCGATAAAATAGCAAGTAGATTTAGCTAATGCAATTACAGATAAAGATTTAGTAAAATTAATCCTAGTGGTAGCTGATGAATTTATTGTAACAAGAGATGAAGCTAATGCAGTATATAATAATGCTAGTGCAACTCAAGAAGAAGTGGATGGAGTGTTTACTCGTTTAGCAAATGCAATGCATATGTTAGAATTTTTTAAAGGGGATAAAACAACATTAAAAACATTCATTGATAAAGTTAACGAATTAAAAGCAGATAAGTATATTGAAACTACTTGGAAGAATTAGCTAAAGCACAAACGGTATATAATGAAAATGTAATGTAGAAGTAGATGAAACATATAATGTTTTAGTAAAAGCGTTCTTGAACTTAAGATTAAAACCAAATAAAGATTTATTAAGTGATTTAATCAATCAAGCAAATGGTATCAATCGAGCTAATTATAGTGCTGAATCATTAAAAGTATTAGATGCAGAAGTGTTAAAAGCAAAAGCGGTATTTGAAGATCCAAATGCAAGTGAAGCAAAAATAAAAGCTGTAGAAGCATCATTGACTAAAGCATTAGCAGTAAAACTTGGTGAAAGTGTAAAAACTGGAGATGATAACTTAATTGGAATGTTTACAACAATTGCATTATTAAGTATGATGGGATATATGATATTGAGAAGAAAATAAATATTTATTTAGATCATTGATAATTTAGGTTGTCAATGGTCTTTTTTTGTATTGCACTAGTTCAGTTGAATATGAATTATTTATATTCTAGTAATCAAAAAGAGATGGTAGAAAATGGGATTTTGAATCTCAAAAAAGAATATTCTGATGTTTAGAAAAATTAATAATTATTAAAAACTATTATTAATAAACTTAGTGGTTAATCGACAAGAAACATGCTATAATAATTTTGTTTTAAGGAGTGGAAAAAATGAAAAAAATTATAGTGGGTATTTTTGCACTTTTATTTTTAACTGGATGTTCTGGTGATAGTAGTAGTCAGACACTTTTTGTAGCTGATAAAAATGATCGATTTGGTCTTATTAATATAAATGGTGATAAACAAACTAAGTTTATTTATGATAAATATGAATCTGTAGGGGAATATGGATATATTGTTGTTGAAGATAAAAAATATGGTTACCTTTCTTATAATGGTGAGGAAATTATAGAATTAGGAAAATATAACAAATTAGTGTCAATCTCTAATATGATTGTTGCTTATGATAAAAATGATAATGTTACGATTTTGAGTAGTGAAGGTAAGAAGTTATATGATGATAAGAAGACAGAAATATTATTATCAGGCTTGCCAATCATTCATAACAATAAAGATTATACTGTTCTTTATGATACAGGAGAAATATTAGTAAACAGTAAAAATAAGATTTTAAGTGCTAATGTGAAAAATGATAATTATATGGCAGTATGTTTCGAAGAATCTATAGAGATTTATAATCAGAAAATTCCTGGAAAAATTATTAAAGTTGATGCTGGTGGTAATTATCAATTGATGTCTTATAGTGATGGTATAGGTTATTTATTTTATGATCGCATAAATCAAGATGCTCTAGCATGTGATGATAAAGGTGAGGTAATTTTTAAAGCTAAGATAGATCTTGATGATTTTTATTTTGACAAGTCTAATAATATTACTGGAGTTAAAAATCAAACAACTTATTTATTTGATAAAAAGGGTACTGCTACTTCAATTAATAGTTATTATAATAGTCTTGATAGTTATGTAATGAAAAATAAAAATATGATTTATGGACCTCATAAATTTGTGAATAATGGAAAAGAAGTAGAGGTAAATGATATTCAGTTGGATCCAATGGCTTCATATATTAATAATAAACTTTTTCCAGTATATGTAAGAAATAAAGGGTATATGTATTGTGATTTTAATGGTGAAATGGCTTTTGAGACTATTTTTACAAGCGCAGAGATTTTTGATCGAAATAAACTAGCAGTTGTTTCTAAAAAAGAAAATGAATATTATTTAATGAATCAAAGTGGTAAAAAAGTTTCTAAGAAATATGATCGAATTATCCATATTGGTGAAAAATATTATGCAGGATTTGTTTCTAGTAGTAAATATGAAGTGATAGATACTAGTGGTAAAAAAATTATTGATGATAATTTTATGGACGATGGTTATGTTTTTACGTATAATGGTATAGTCTACGGAATCTTTAATAAAAGTGGAACAAGTTATGTTTATGATATGAATGAACTAGAAGTTATATTTTCAGTTGAAGGGAATTTAGAATTTGCGGATGATGGATATTTTGTCACTGAAAATAGGGATGGTTATTATTCATTGACAGGCGAAAAAATTTATACGAGGTAATGAAATGGATTATTATATTTATATGCTTATTTCTTTAGCGGTTATGCTAGTAGTTGTAAAATTCTTCTTTTGTGAATTAGAGGGGTATACAGCGAAAAAAAAGGGTTTATTAAATTGGTATTTAAAGCTATCTAAACCATTTAAATATGTTCGGACACGAAGTATTATTTTTATGAGTATTATTTGTTATATGGTTGCTTCGATACATATGTTATTTACAATGGAATGGTTAGTTGAATTGATTGGGTTTGTTGCGGTTGGAGTTATATTTGATGGTATTAGTCAATTAGTTGGATATTATTATAGTAAAATTCGTTTTAAAAAAGATATTAACAATGCTCTTAAAACTAAAAATGAAATCAATAAAGCTATGGAATTGAGTGATAATGATTTAGTGCAACAAAGTAGGCCAATTTATTCAAGTCAAGAAATAGTTTCAAAATATTTGGATGATCAAAGTCATTTAGCTGCAATTTCACTTGATGGTGGAGAATATATATCATCTTTTAATAACTTACCACCAATTACATATGCGGTTGAAGCACAGTATGAAAAAGCACAAGATAAACTTAATGATCGAAGTGTAAAAGTGACAAGGTTAACAGACGATGGAAAACTTCCTTTTAAAGATGAGCGTTTAGATGTTGTTGTTAATGAGTTAGCTAATTATGATAAATATGATTTATATCGAGTTGTTAAACCAGGAGGATATATTTTAGTGAATCAAATGGGTAGTGACAACTATAAAGAATTAATTAATATTTTTTTACCTTTTAAATTACATGGTCGTTGGGATCTTGAATCTGGTTCTGAAACACTTAGTGAAATTGGATTAGAGATAGTTGATGGTGTTGAGGAGCATGGTTATGTTCGTTTCAATACATTAACATCGTTCATTCACTTTATGAAAGGTATTACACGTGCTGATATAACTCAAGATCGCTTCATGAATTTTTATGGACAAGTTTTAAAACAAATTAAGGAAAAAAGTTATTTTGAATTAACGACACATCGTTTTATGGTTGTGGCTAGAAAAAAAGAACTTTAAAAAATTTATTAAATTATTGAAATGACAAGAAGTAAATTCTTGTCATTTTATTGCTTTTAGAAATGATTGTTGTATAATGATACTAACTTGATATGCATATTTAATGGCTGCTTTAAGCATTAATAAGGAATCCTGTTAAAATCAGGAGCGGTCCCGCCACCGTAATGATAGATAGTTATTTAAATCAGAGTCGGATACTTACCATTATCTTAGGATACACTTTACGGATGATAGAGTAGTTCTATTTATGAGATAAGATCCTTTTATGCGCTTTTTGGAGGATGTAATGAAAAAAATATCAAAAGTAATAATTATTATATTTGTCTTATTAATAACTGCTTGTAAAGCTGATGATAAACATGCCAGGTTAATTAGTACTAATGCACTAAAAGTAAATGGTAATGGTTTAATTGTTGAAAATGGTAATATTGTTGTTAGAGATGATGAAACTGTTTCTAATACTATAAATGATAATAAAAGTAGCAATTTAACTAATGATACAAATAATAATCAATCAAATAATATAAAGAACAATGATTCTAATGAAGTATCTAAACCTGATGAACAAATGATAGATATAAGTATTACTATTGATTGCAAGACAATTCTTGATAATATGAGTGATTTGAAAAATGGTTATGTAGATTTTATACCAAAAGATGGAGTGATTTTGGATAGTGTTATTATAAAAGTAAAAAAGAATAGTACAGTTTTAAATGTTTTAGAGACAGTAAATGAAAAATATGATTTAAATTTAAAAATACGGAAATCGTCTTTTGGGGTATATATAATAGGAATTAAATATATTGAAGAAAAAATTTGCGGTAATAGTAGTGGCTGGATGTATAGTGTTAATGATAATTTTCCTGGGCAAAATGCAGGATCTTATCGATTAAAAGATGGTGATAATATAAAGTGGCGTTTTACGTGTAAACCAAATGATTTAAAATAAGTATATTTGAAAGGAAATTGTTATGGTCATAAAAAGTTTTAAAGAGAGTCATCCAATTGTATTGTTTAGTTATTTTTTATCAATTATTGTTATATCAATTATTCAACGTAATTATTATTTAATTGTTTTGATAACGATATCAGCTATTATAGTGGATTATTTTTATAATAAAAGAGACTTTTTTAAAGACATGAGATATTTTTTTGTTTTAGTATTACTTGTAACAATTACTAATCCTATTTTTGTAATGGAGGGTAAAGATATAATATATCAAAATAGCTTTATCACTGTTACACGACAGGCATTGATATATGGTTTAGTTTTTGGAATGCTGCTTGCAAGTATGCTTTTATGGTTTAAAGTAATGAAGAGATGTATTAGTGATAGTCATATAGTTTATTTATTTGGTTCAATCTTACCAACTTTGGGTTTAGTAATTTCAATGAGCTTTAATATAATTAATAAATTAAAAAATCAGTATCAAAAAATAAAAGAAGCAAATTATCATATGCCTTGTAAAAATAAATTTGTTTATTATCGAAATGTTATAGTTATTTTAGTAACTTATGCATTTGAGTCTTCATTAGATATGATGAATTCTATGATATCTAGAGGATACGGGAAAACTAAGCGGACTAATTTTCATTTGTATAGTTTTAAAAAAGATGATTTGTTGAAGCTGTTGATTATTATAATTCTCAGTTTGTTATGTTTATGGGGATATTTTGGATATTATCAAAGTTTTTATTATTATCCAATGATTCAAGTTTATCAGTTTAAGTTGATTGATATAGTATTTTTTATTGCGTATGTAGCTTTAGCAGCTTTTCCGTTATGGTTAGGAGGAAAAAAGAATGTATAAGATTGAAAACTTTAGTTTTACATATCCTGAAGAAGGAAGAGTCATTAAAAATATTTCTTTTGGAGTAAATGAAGGTGATTTTTTAGTTATTTCTGGTAAAAGTGGATGTGGTAAGACAACGTTACTAAAACATTTAAAGCCATCTTTAAAACCTAAAGGAGAGGTGGATGGATTAATTATTTTAGATGAAGAGATAGAAAACGATGATACTAAAATAGGTTTTGTTTTTCAAAATCCTAATGATCAAATAGTAATGGATAAAGTTTGGCATGAAATTGCTTTTGGTTTAGAAAATACAACTACTCCTTTAAAACAGATGAAGCGTAGAGTGGGGGAAATTGTTAATTATTTTAATTTGCAAAATATTATTAATAAAGATACTCAATCTTTATCTGGGGGAGAAAAACAATTAGTTAATTTAGCTAGTATAATGGTGATGAATCCTAAAGTCATTTTATTGGATGAAGCAACTGCACAGCTCGATCCTGTTAATAGAGAGGAATTTATTAAGATATTAAAACAAATTAATGATGATTTTAATGTGACAATAATTTTTATTGAACATCAATTAGAGGGGTTATTAAATGTTGCAAATCGATTGATTGTAATGGATGAAGGTAAAATTGTTATTGATGATGATATTAAAAATGCAGTTAATGAAATGTTAGTAAAAGAGATATTTGTAGAATCATTGCCGGATTATGTAAGAGTATCATCTTTAACAGATGAGTTATGTTTATCTGTTAAAGATGCAAGAAATTCATTATCTGATTTTGATGACTTTGATATTAAAGATACTGAGGATGTTGACACTGGTATTTTAATGGAAATTAGGAATTTAAATTTTGGTCATGATGATATTGTTTTAAAAGATTTAGATTTAGATATTAAGCAAAATGAAATATTTTCAATAGTTGGTGCAAATGGCAGTGGTAAGTCATCGTTTATACGTTGTTTAGCTGGTTTGGTTAAATTCCAAGGTAAAATAACAAAGATTGGATATGTTGATAAAATTGGTTATTTGCCTCAAGATCCAACAACTTTGTTTTTAAGTGATAAGGTAATTGATGATTTATTGGCAGTTGATGAGAGTATGAAAAGTGTTGAGCTTCAATTAGAAAATTTAGGAATAAGTGATTTAAAAGAAAAACATCCTTTTGATTTGAGTGGTGGACAAAGACAGTTAGTTGCTTTGGCTAAAGTACTTTTAACTAAGCCTCAATTATTGTTGTTAGATGAGCCAACAAAAGGAATTGATGCTTTTAGTAAGGAACATTTAGCAGCTTTGATTCGTGGTTTAAGTAAACATATGACGATTGTAGTAGCTAGCCATGACTTAGAGTTTGTTGCTAAAATTAGTGATCGGGTTGCAATGATTTTTAATGGTAAAATGGAATCTGCAGATACAATGAGACAGTTCTTTAGTAATAATATATTTTATACTACAACGATTAATAAGATTATGAGACAAAATAATTCAGAAGTTGTTTTATTAGAGGATCTTGGATTATGAAAATAACTAAAAATATGATTATATTGATGTTAATTTCTTTAATAATATTTGTAGGTGTGGTTTTGTTTAAAGATCAAAAATATAATTTAGTTATTATTTTATTGGTTACATTATCTTGTTTGCCATTCTATTTTAAATATGAACATGATAGACCAAAGACTAGAGAAATTATTATTCTCACTATTATGATTGCTTTAACAGTAATTTCACGAATTATTTTTATGGTTATGCCTAGTTTTAAGCCAGTAACAGTAATGGTAATAATATGTGGTATTGTTTTTGGTAGAGCTTCAGGTTTTATGTGTGGATCTTTGTCAGCTTTGATATCAGATTTTGTATTTGGAATTGGTCCATGGACACCTTTTCAAATGTTTGTTTGGGGAATAATTGGGTATATAGCAGGTATATTTAGTAAACAACTTCATAATGATAAGTATTTTTTATATGGATATAGTATTGTTTGTGGTATTGGTTATTCATTAATTATGGATTTATGGTCAGTTTTAGCAATTGAAAATAGCTTTAATTTTACAAGATATTTGGCAATTGTATTAACATCACTTCCAGTGATGTTAATATATATTGTTTCAAATATAGTTTTTATGTTTTTACTTAGTAAGATAATGTTTCAAATCTTACAGCGAGTAAAAGTAAAATATGGAATAACGGAGGGAAAAATTTGATGAAAAAAATAGTTAGTTTGATTATAGCATTAGTTGCTTTAGGCAGCATTGTTGTTCCTGTAAATGGACAGACAGATGCTTTATTAAAGGCTCAAAATTATTGGTTAAATAATAAGGAATTAAGTGGTTTAGATGCTATTTTAACAGTTGAAGCACTTGGTTTAGATGTTGAAGATGATAAAAACGGTTTTATTGTGAATTATGATTTTGCTGCACCCGTTAATAGTTATGGCGAGGTAATAAAATATGAGGATATGGATTGTGGTTATTTATCAAAAAATATTATGGCTTTAGTATCAATGAAAATAGATCCTTCTAAATTATTACTATCTGATGGCTCAATTATAAACTTAATTGAAATTTTAAAGTCGAAGATAGATGATGATGGTAATGTTTTTTATGGAAATGGGAATCTTGAATCAAGCATTATTTATACAATGTATGCATTGTCTATTGTAGAACCTGATTATGATTTAAGTAAATTAGGTGCAAAATTAACAAGTTTACAATTAGATGATGGATGTTGGGGATATAATGGAGCTTGGGGTGGTCCCGATGTAACTGGATGGGCAATTGGAGCTTTATCTTTGTGTGGAGATAATTATCAAACTTCTATTGATAAAGCTTTAACATATTTTATTTCTATTCAGCAAGATGATGGTTTCTTTGTACCAAGTGATGGTTGGAGTGTTGCTAATAGTAATACTCAAGGTTGTGTTGTTTGGGGATTATTAGAATATGATGTTAATAGCATTAAAACAGGTGTTTTTAAAAATTCTTATGATTCATTAATGATGCTTTTATTAGAAGATGGAGCATTTGCATATCAGGCAGATCAAGATTATGGTGATAATTATGCTACAATACAAGCAGGTTTGGCATTAGGGGTTTATGAAAATGGTTCATTAGTTTTAAATCTTCGTAGTCAATATGAAGAAATGTTAAATCCACAACCTAGTATTTCTGCACCAGAAAAGAATGTCGATTATTTTACTGATAAGACAGTATTATCAGTTAAAACAGGTGATAATGAATTAATTATAACAGGAATGTTTATGGTTATTGCTAGTGGAGGAATCTATTTAACAATTAAAAAAGTATTTTAATATTATTGTATATAGCGGATTTTTAATCCGCTTTTTTAATAAAATGTGTTCAAAAAAAGTCTTAATAGAGCAATTTTTGTTGATATATTGGGACAATCTGTAAGCGCTAAATTTTATTGAAAAAGTACTTTAAAACAAGTGGTTTAGGTGGTATAATTGATTTATAGAAATTTTAAGGAGGAGTCATAAAATGGCAGAAAAATTATCTTTTGTAGTATCTGATCCAGTAGGATTACATGCTAGACCAGCTACTATCTTAGTTAACCAAGCTAGTAAGTTTACAAGTGATATTAAATTAGTTTATAATGGTAAAGAAGTAAACTTAAAATCTATTATGGGAGTTATGTCTTTAGGTGTTCCTACTAAAGCTACAGTAGAAATCATTGCTGAAGGTGATGACGAAAAAGATGTAATTGCTTCTATTGCTAAAGTTATTAAGGAACAAAAAGTAGCAGAATAAAATTAAGAAGTCTTGGGACTTCTTTTTATTTATAGGAGGAAATATGTCAAAAGTAGTTAAAACTAATGCACTAAGATTATTGGATAAAGCTAAGATTAGTTATGAAATAAAGGAATATCAGTATGATGAAGAACATTTAAGTGGTGAACATATTGTATCTCAAGTAGATATGGAAGCTAAAGATATTTTTAAAACTTTGGTTTTAAAAGGCAATCATGATTATTTAGTTTGTTGTATACCAGTATTAGAAGAAATTGATTTAAAAAAATTAGCAAAACTTTCTCATAACAAAAGTGTTTCAATGATTCATTTGAAAGATCTTTTACAGATAACTGGCTATCTTCGTGGTGGATGTTCACCAATTGGTATGAAAAAAAAGTTTGATACATATTTTGATAGTTCCATTAATGAATGCACTAAGGTTGCTTTAAGTGCAGGTAAACGAGGTTATCAAATGATTATTGATGCTAAAGAGCTTATGGATTATTTAAATGCAATAGTTGGTAATGTAATAAAGGAGTAGCTATGATTCAATGTTATTATGGAAATGGAAAAGGTAAAACGACTGCAGCTGTGGGATTAGCTTTAAGGATGGCTGGAGCAGATAAAAAGGTAATGATGATTCAATTTTTAAAGGATGGTTTTAGTAGTGAAAATAAACTTCTTGAAAAATGTGGAATAAAAGTATTGACTCAAAAGATGCCTGCGATGTTTGTTGATATGAATGATCCTAAAATGATTAAAGAGGTAAGTCATTTAGTTAATGATTTATTTTTAAGGATTGATGAAAGTTATGATGGTATTATTTTAGATGAATTATTAGATGCTATTGCATTGAATTTAATTAATGAAGGAATGGTTTATGAGCGTTTAGTTGATTTAAGAGATAGTCATGAAGTTATTTTGACAGGTAGAATGCCAAGTCATAAAATTAAACCAATTCTTGATTATTCTAGTGAAGTAAAAAAACATAAGCATCCTTATGATAATGGAACTAAGGCAAGAAAGGGAATTGAATATTAAAGAGTTAATTATTTAATATAGAAAATGTAGTAATTTCATATATAAAACAAGTGGTCAAATTTATAGAGATTTGTTATAATTAATCCAAGAGGTGAAAAACATGGATTATAATAATGAATATCAAAGATGGGCAGAATGTAAAGATTTAGACCCATTATTAAAAGCAGAATTAGCTAGTATGAATGAAAAGGAAAAAGAAGATGCTTTTTATATGAATTTGGAATTTGGTACAGCTGGAATGCGTGGCGTTTTAGGTGCTGGAACAAATCGAATGAACATTTATACAATTAGAAAAGCTAATGTTGGTTTTGCAAAATATGTATTAGGTTTACCAGAAGGAAAAGAACGTGGTATTGCAATAGGTTATGATAATCGTCGTATGTCATATAAATTTGCAATTGAAAGTGCAAAGGTTTTAGCTACTTATGGAATCAAATCATATCTATTTGAAAGCTTAAGACCAACACCAGAGTTATCTTTTGCAGTCCGTTATTTAAAATGTGCTGGTGGGATTATGATTACTGCTAGTCACAATCCTAAAGAGTATAATGGATACAAGGTTTATGATGATACTGGATGTCAATTAATTCCTGAATGGGGAGATCAAGTAGTTGCTTATGTAAATGAAGTTAAAGATGAACTTGGAATTGAAGTAATTAGTGATGAAGAAGCTTATTCATATATTACATGGATTGGTGAAGAAGTAGATGAGGCATATTATAAGGAAGTAATGGCAATTGAAATTAATCAAGGTATGGATAAAAGTGATTTTAAAATCGTATTTTCACCACAACATGGAACATCTAACTTACCTGTAAGAAATTGTTTAACTCGTTTAGGATATAATGTAATTCCTGTATTGGCACAGTGTGCACCAGATCCAGATTTTTCTAATACTGCATCACCAAATCCTGAAGTTGCTTGTTCATATGATCTTGCGATTAGAAAAGCAAAAGAAGTAGATGCTGATGTTGTAGTAATTTGTGATCCAGATGGGGACCGTTTAGGGGTTGTTGCTAAACATGAAGGTGAGTATGTATTGATGTCTGGAAATCAAAGTGCAGCAGTTTATCTAGAATATATTTTAAGTGAATTAAAGAAACAAGATAAATTACCAGCTAATGCAGTAATGTATAATACAATTGTTACTAGTGATTTAGGAGAATTAGTTTCTAAGTCTTATGGAGTTGAAGTAGAGAAGACTTTGACAGGATTTAAATTTATTGGTGATAAGATTCGTAAATATGAAAAAACTAAAGAAAAGGAATTTATTTTTGGTTATGAAGAATCTTATGGTTGTGTCGTAAAAGATTTTGTTCGTGATAAAGATGCTGTACAAGCTGTAGTAATGGCTGCTGAGGCAGGAAATTTCTATAAAAAACAGGGAAAAGATTTAATTGATGTATTAAATGATTTATACGCTAAACATGGCACTTTTAAAGAATCTCAAATTGCTTTAAGTAAAGCTGGGGCTGAAGGTGCTAGACGTATTAAAGAAATTATGGATAATTTAAGAAAAGACGCGCCAACAATGATAGGTGGTTATAAAGTTGTTGTGGTTGAAGATTATCAAAGCAGTCAAAGAATGGAAGCTGGTAATGTTACAACTATTGATTTACCAAAATCAAATGTTTTGAAATATTATTTAGAAGATGGTTCTTGGATTGCAGCTCGTCCTAGTGGAACAGAGCCAAAATGTAAGTTTTATTTCTCTATCAAGGGTAATAACGTAAAAGATGCTAGTGATAAAACAGAAGTTTTCCAAAAGGATGTTTTAAATATTATTGGTGAATAATAAACTAACCAAAAAACGTTTATTTATCATGGTCATATTTTGTTTAAATAAAAAGCGAAGATAAGAGATTTGTTTTCTATTCTTCGTTTTTTTATTTAATAGAAATTTGTTTGATGAAAGTAATGGTAAATCTAACTAAAATGGAATGATGTTAGAAAAAGTATCAGAAATCATTGTTTCTTGGATATTGTTTTATTAAAGTTAGGAGATTATAGTTGTATTGTTTCTTTTGATTTGTGTTTAGTTTTATAAAATATGATTTAATTTTTTCAGTTTTATCTTGTTTTGTTAAGGTAACAGATTTATTATTCATTTTTTAAACTTTTAATTTTTTTGAAAATAATGATTAAGAAATATTGTTTATATGTATTATTTTGAAGAAATATATGGATATGGATTAGAAAATTCTAGTATGAAGTTTGAAATAGATTGAGAAAATAATCCTATATAAATATCAAATTTTGTAAGAAAATGGTAATTGCTATTTCTTTTTTTATACTATTTAATCAGCTATAATGAAGATGTCATCATATAAGTTAAAGGAAGATAATGAAAGCGCTATCTTTTTATGGTGAAATTATATTTGAATTATGATATAATACTAATGTCTAAATTTAATAGAGAAAAGGGGGAGTGACACATGCTCGATGATTTTTTAATACATGTATTTCACAAAGGAAATACTCTTGAGGCGTATAAGCTTTTTGGTGCCCATTTTGAAACAAATAACCGTAAAAAAGGTGTCCGCTTCACCGTATATGCACCTAATGCCCGAAGTGTGCAGGTTATAGGTGAATTTAATGATTGGGATGGAAAAGACCATTACATGGAAAGGTATACAAATGGTGGTATTTGGACTTTATTTATTCCAGGAATTAAAGAGTATACATTATATAAATATCGAATTGAAACACAAAATTTTGCAACTGTTGATCGTGCTGATCCATATGCCTTTTATAGTGAATTGCGTCCTGGAACAGCTTCAAGGGTTTACAATATTGAACGTTTTCGCTGGTCTGATAAAAAGTGGTTAAATAATCGAACTAAGAATTTTGATAAACCAGTAAATATTTATGAAGCTAATATAGGCTCATGGAAAATGAAAAAAGATTTTACTGATGAAGAAGATGGTGAATTTTATACTTATGAAGAAATGATTGATTTATTGATACCATATTTAGTAGAAAATAATTATACTCATTTAGAATTAATGCCATTAACTGAATTTCCGTTTGATGGATCATGGGGGTATCAAGTAACAGGTTATTATAGTATTACTAGTAGGTATGGAACACCAAAAGAATTTATGAAGTTTGTAAATGCTTGCCATAAAGCAGGTATTGGTGTTATTATGGATTTTGTTCCTGCTCATTATGTAAAAGATGGGCATGGATTATATAAATTTGATGGTGGCTTTGTTTATGATTATCCAGATATTAATCAAAGATATACTGAATGGGATAGTGTTTACTTTGATGTTGGAAGAGACGAAGTTCGAAGTTTTTTAATGAGTAGTGTAGGATTTTTAGCTGAGTATTTTCATATTGATGGAATTCGTTTTGATGCCATCAGTAATTTAATATATTGGAAAGGTAATAAGGAAGCTGGAATTAATGATGGTGCCCATGAATTCATGAAACGTATGAATAATCATATGAAAGGTTATTATCCTGATGTTATGTTGATTGCTGAAGATTCTAGTGATTTTCCTGGTGTTACTAAATCACCAGATGTAGGTGGTCTAGGTTTTGATTATAAATGGGATTTAGGTTGGATGAATGATACATTAAAATATATGAAATTAAATCCTGTTTATCGTAAATACGATCACAATTTATTGACTTTTTCAATGGCATATTTTTATGGTGAAAACTTTATTTTACCATTCTCTCATGATGAAGTAGTTCATAGTAAAGGAACTATAATTGATAAGATTTGGGGAAATAATGAACAAAAGTTTGCACAATTAAAAACACTTTATACTTATATGATGATTCATCCTGGTAAAAAATTGAATTTTATGGGAAATGAATTAGGAGAATATAAGGAATGGGATGAAAAGGTTTCTTTAGGATGGAATATTCTAACATATCCAATTCATGATTCATTTCATAATTTTATAATAAAATTAAATGAAATATATCAAAAATATCCTTGTATGTATCAACAGGATTATGGTTTTGATGGTTTTGAGTGGCTTGTAGTTGATGATAGTAACCAAAGTGTTTTTGCAATTGAACGAAAAGATGTTAAAGGTAATTCGTTGATTGCAGTAATGAATTTTACTGAAAATAAACATCAAGGATATATGATACCAGTAAATCAATCTGGTAATTATAAAGAAATTTTAAATAGTGATACAGATATTTATACAGGTGGTAATTTTATAAATAAGAGAGTTATCAAGGCTAAAAAAGGATCTGTATTAAATAAAGAATATTATATACCAGTGAATATTGCGCCTTTTGGCAGTATGATTTTTGAATATAGACCAGCTAAAAGTAAGAATGATAAGTAAGGGGAGTTAAAATGTTTAAGACAAAAGAAGAATTTAAGTATGAATTTTCAAAAAGAATTATTGAGACATATGGAAGAACAGTAGAAGAGTCACATCTTACTGAAAAGTTCTTAGTATTAGAACTAATGGTAAGAGATTATGCTTCTGTAAATTGGGCTACTAGTAAAGCTTTAATACGTAATAATTATCAAAAACAAATGCATTATTTTTCAATGGAGTTTTTAATTGGACGTTTATTAGTTAATAATATGATGAATCTTGGTATCTATGATATTGCTAAAGATGGATTGGCTGAATATGGAATTAATATTCATGATTTAGAAGAATTAGAATCGGATGCAGGATTAGGGAATGGTGGTTTAGGAAGATTAGCAGCTTGTTTTATGGATTCGTTGGCATCATTAGCTTATCCAGGACATGGTCATACTATTCGTTATGAATTTGGATTATTTAAACAAAAGATTGAAAATGGTTATCAACTTGAATTACCTGATCAATGGATGCAAACAGGTTTTAATTGGGAAGTAAGAAAACCTAAACATAGAGTTCCTGTTAAATTTTTTGGTAAAATTGTTTACAATGAAACAACAGGTAAATATGAACATGTGGATGCTGAAGAAGTTTATGCTGTTCCTTATGATGTGCCAATTATTGGAAATAAAACTACAACAACTAACACACTAAGATTATGGGAAGCAGAAGCAAGTGATAATATTCCTGCAAATCAAAACTTTAGACAGTATATTCAAAATGTACGTGATATTTGTCAAATGCTTTATCCAGATGATTCAACTCCAGCTGGTAAGATGTTACGTTTAAAACAAGAATACTTTTTTACTTGTGCTGGTTTAAACTCAATTGTTAAAGCACATTTAAGAGTTTATCCAAATATGAATAATTTTCATGAAAAAAATGTCATTCAATTAAATGATACTCATCCAGTTTTAGCGATTCCAGAATTGATGAGAATTTTAATTGATGAACAAGGTTATGAATGGGATGAGGCATGGGATATTACAACTCAAACATTTGCCTATACAAACCATACAATTTTAGCAGAAGCCCTAGAAACATGGCCAATTGATTTAATGCAATCATTATTGCCACGAGTTTATCAAATTATTGAAGAAATTCATCGTCGTTTTATCGGTTATGTAAAAATGGTAAGTAATCGAGATGAAGAATTATTGAACCGAGTAATGATATTAAGAGATGGTATTGTATATATGGCTCGTCTTGCAATAGTTGGAAGTTTTAGTGTAAATGGAGTAGCTAAATTACATTCTGATATTTTAGTAGAACGTGAATTAAAGGATTTTGCAAGTTTATATCCAAATAAATTCAATAACAAGACTAATGGAGTAACACATCGTCGTTGGCTTGCGTATTGTAATCCTGAATTAGCTTCATTAATTAATGAGTACATTGGTAATGATTGGATAAAAAATCCTGATAAGTTAGAAGATTTAATGGCACATGTTGATGACGTTAATTTACAAGAACGTTTCTTAGAAGTAAAACGTGAAAGAAAACAGATTTTAGCAGATTATATTTTAAAACATAATGGTATTAAGGTTGATGTTGATAGTATTTTTGATATTCAAGTAAAACGTCTTCATGCCTATAAGCGTCAGTTATTAAATGTATTACATGTTATTGATTTATATTTTAGAATGAAAGAAAATCCAGATTATAGAATTGAGCCAAGGACATTTATTTTTGGAGCTAAAGCTGCAAGTGGATATTATTTTGCTAAAAAAGTAATTAAATTAATTAATAGTGTTGGTGATATTGTAAATAATGATCCAGAAACAAATAAATATTTAAAGGTTGTTTTCTTAGAAAATTATGGTGTAACTTTAGCTGAAAAGATTATGCCTGCTGCTGATGTTTCTGAACAAATTTCTACTGCAGGTAAAGAAGCAAGTGGAACTGGTAACATGAAATTTATGATGAATGGAGCAATTACTTTAGGTACTTTAGATGGTGCTAATGTAGAGATTTCAGAGCGAGTTGGTGATGAGAATTGTATTATTTTTGGTATGAAAGATCATGAGGTAAAAGCCTTACAAAATAGTGGTACTTATAATGCTTGGGATATTTATAATAATAATCCTCATTTAAAAAGGGTTATTGATAGTTTGATGGATGGTACATTTATTGAAAATAGAGAAGAATTTAGAGTTATATTTGAAGAATTAATGAATAAAAATGATGAATATTTTGTTTTAGCAGATTATGATGCTTATTGTAAAGCTCAAATGCAGGTAAGAGATTTATACCAAAATCGTTTAGGTTGGGCTAAAGTATGTTTAATTAACATAGCTAAGAGTGGTTTCTTCTCATCGGATCGTACTATACAAGAATATGTTGATGATATCTGGCATTTAGAAAAGGTAAAATTTTAGAAATATAAAAAGTTAAAGGAATTGGTTTATATGAAATCAGTTCCTTTATTATTGGTATAAATTTACCAGGTGAATTTATTAGTGAAACTTCTAAAACCATTGGGAGAGTAAGACATTAAGGGAATTTTAATGAAAAATATAAAAAAATAAAATTGCCTGGTAAAAAATAGAAAAGTGTTGATATATAAAGGTTTTGGGGTATAATAGAATATGAAAAGTGGCTTATTTACTAGGGGTTTAATAACAACATAGGATGTATTGAAACATAGTTTTTATGTAAATGTTTATGAATTGTGGAGAGGTTTAATAACAACATAGGATGTATTGAAACTTATATAAGGTTAAGTAATAATAAATTTTAACCACTGTTTAATAACAACATAGGATGTATTGAAACCGTAATTGTTGATCATGTAAATCTAAATCTGTTTTTGTTTAATAACAACATAGGATGTATTGAAACCTATTAGTCGGGGAATTATTAATCTTTCCTTGAACAGTTTAATAACAACATAGGATGTATTGAAACGGGCACTGGCTTATATACAAAAGACGGCAATGGGCGAGTTTAATAACAACATAGGATGTTTTAAAATTTAATTAATTTAAAATAAATATAATAAGTTATATGCTTGTGAAGCTTTGTTTACAGGTTTTATGGGCAGTTTATTATCTTTGAACTCAAAAGTTATATAAATATAATCTTTATTTTTAATAAAGAAACAGTTTAGTTTTTTATTATTTAGTTTAAGATTATAAATGAATAAGTATAATTTGACTTGAATAATTGTATAATAAAAGGAAAGATAAGTATTTTTTATTGCATTGCCTTAGTTAAGAATATAGGCTATAATGAGGTAGAAAAATGGGGTGAAATTATGGAAAAAAGTGCCGTTAGAATGATTGCACAAATGATAGCTTTGAAAAAAATAGAAGTATTACTCTTAAAAAAGTACTATGAAGGTAATAGCCCAAGGTTTTATTTACGTGATTTAAATAGCGGTGATTTAAAAGAAATAAAAATTTCAGGTAAATATGTGGAAGAACAATTTGTACATTACTATTTCGATGATATTGAAATAGATTTTTGTCGTATTTATCAAATTGTTGATGCATATGGATTATCAGAGACATTACAATATACAAAACTTGTTTATGATTATGATTTTTTAAGACAGAGCTATTATGATGGTAATGATTTAGGAAACCATTATCACAAAGAGCATACTTCTTTTAAAGTATGGGCACCAACTGCTTTACAAATGAAAGTATCTATTGTTAAAAAGGATTGTACATATACTTATGAAATGCAAAGAATTAATGATGGTGTTTTTTATGCGAAGATTGCTGGTGACTTTGATAATTGTAAATATGTATATCTAGTTAGACATCATGAAGGATTTTATCCTGCTTTGGATCCTTATGCATACAGTTCATCTTCAAATAGTTTAAGCAGTATAATAATAGATTTAGATAAAGTTAAAATAGATTTGAATCGTGATAGTCTTCCTGTATTATTAAATAAGACCGATGCAATTATATATGAGGCTAATGTCCGAGATTATACAATGTATGAAAATAGTTTAAGTGCTTATAAGGGGAAATTCAAAGGAATTTATGAAGAGGGTTTAAAGACTAAATATGGTAATAGTGCAGGTTTAGATTATTTAGTTGAACTTGGAATTACTCATTTACAACTAATGCCTATATATGATTTTGCAACAGTGGATGAAAATAATCCTGAGGTTCTTTATAATTGGGGTTATGATCCAGCCCAATACAATGTTCCTGAGGGAAGTTATAGTAATGATCCTAATGATGGATATAGTCGAGTTATTGAATGTAAAGAGATGATTTCAAAATTGCATTCTAAAGGTATTAGAGTGGTTATGGATGTTGTTTATAATCATATGTATGATGTAAATGCTAGTGCTTTTGAAAGACTAGTACCTGGTTATTATTTTAGGAAGAACCCAGATGGAACATTATCTAATGGTTCCTGGTGTGGGGATGATTTAAATACAGATGAATATATGGTCAGAAAATATATTCTTGATATGTCTAAACGTTGGCAGCAGTTTTATGGCGTTGATGGTTTTCGTTTTGATTTGATGGGAATTATAGATATTACTACTATAAATCAAGTTTATGAAATGTGTTCAAACTATGATAATTCATTCATTATTTATGGTGAGGGCTGGAATATGCCAACAAATTTACCAGATGAAAAAAAAGCAATGCAGGATAATCATGCTAAGATGTTAAATATTAGTTTTTTCAATGATGAATTTCGTGAGGTTATGAAAGGTGGAAGTAGTGATTTTGTCTTAGTGAATAAAGGGTTCATTACAGGAAATCTATATGAAACAGAACATGCTAAAAATGTAGTTTCTGGATTAAATCGTTATACAAGACCAGATCAGTCAATTAATTATGTTGAATGTCATGATAATGCAACTATTTTTGATAAATTATATATTTCAAACGTTGAAGAAGGATTATCTGGGATTTTAAATCGTCAGAAAAATTTAACAATAATGACATTATTAGCTCAGGGAATTCCGTTTATTCATGCAGGACAAGAGTTTTATCGTACTAAAGGGGGAATATATAATTCATATAATACTCCTGATAATATAAATTGTATCAATTGGGATTTTAGAGATATTTATAAAGATGATATTGATGATATTAAAAAAATAATTAAATTACGTAAAAATAATAAATGTTTTCGATATGCGACAAGGGAAGAAATTGAAGAAAATATTTTAGTTGAAAATATAGATTATAAAATGTTAAAATATACTCTCAAACAAGATAGTGGAGAATATAAAGAATTTATAATTTATATTAATCCATCTAGTTTTTCATTTGATTATCAGGAAAAAGAATATAGTTGTATTTATGGTAATATAAATGATAATCAAATTGAACCTAAAACTATTGTTATTTTAGCAAAGTAAAGGAGAAGTAAATGAAGTTAATTGTAGGGTTGGGAAATCCTGGTAAAGAATATGAGGGAACTCGTCATAATTGTGGCTTTATGGTAGTAGATAAGCTAGCAGAGAAATTAAATGTTAATATTGATCAAGATAAATTTAAAGGTTTATATGTAAAGTTTAAATATCATGATGAAGATGTAGTTTTATTAAAGCCACAGACATATATGAATCTTTCGGGAGAATCTGTTAGTACATTGATGAAATTTTTTAAGATAGAAAAAGAAGATTTATTAGTTATCTATGATGATTTGGATATGCCAGTAGGTAAATTGCGATTACGAAAAACAGGTAGTGCTGGTGGACATAATGGGATAAAAAATATTATTGCGCATTTAAATAGTCAGGATTTTAAAAGAATTCGAGTTGGTATTGATAGACATAAATATATGAAAGTAGTTGATTATGTTTTATCACGTTTTACCAAAGAGGAAGCTGATGCTATTAATCAGGGAATTGAAAATGCAGTCAGTGCCGTTATTGACTATCTTGATCATGATTTTGATTATATAATGAATCGATATAATTAGAGGGAATTATGAAACAGTTAGATGATATTTTAAGACAAAATGCGGCTTTTAAAACTTTATTAAATGGTAAAGGAAACATCATTGTTAATGATATTAACGATGAGGCACTATTAATATCTAGTGCCTTTTTGATATTGAAAAAAAACATTGTAGTTGTAAAACCAAATCAATATGAAGCTAATAGGTTATACCAGCAAGTTATGTCCATTAATGAACGTGATGCTTTATTATTTCCAGTTGATGAATCCTATCGAATTGAAGCTTTAGCAGCATCACCAGAATTACTAGGACAGAGAATTGATACTTTGTATCAATTAACTACAAATAAGCCTAAAATACTTATTACTCATAGTCAGGCATTAGTTCGATATTTACCAACTAAACAAATATTTAAAGAAAATTGTTTGGATTTAAAAGTAGGAATGCAAATAGATATTTATGATTTACAAAAATATCTAATAAAAGCAGGTTATCAAAGTGCTATTAGAGTAGATCAACCTTTCTATTTTTCAAAACGTGGTGGAGTGATTGATGTATTTTCAATTCAATATGAAACACCAGTTAGAATTGAGTTTTTTGATGATGAAATTGATAATATCCGTTTTTATAATCAAAATAGTCAAAGAACAATTGAGAGTATCAATGAAATTACAATTATTCCTGCCAGTGATGTATTATATGATGAATCAGAAGTACCAGCAGTTATTGGTAAAATTAATGATTTAAGAGATAAACAGGCAGAAGAATTAGATGAAATTTATTTAGATGATTATTTAAATAAAGTTTCTATTGATCAGGAAAATCTTCGTAACCATGATACAAGTTTTACTATATATAATTATTTTAATTTATTTAAACAAACAGCTAGTATTAAAGATTATTTAAATGATCCTTTGATTATTCTTGCAAATAGTCAGGATATAAATTTTGCTTATAAAAATTATCTTGAAGAAAATCATTATTATTATCATGAATTAACAGAAGTTGGTAAAAGTATAAAGGGATTAAATTTATTTAGGAATCTTTATGAAGTAATTGATAATGCTGTAATTGATTTTAAGTCTTTTGCAACAAGTGAAAAAGATGTTTTATTTAATGCTCGAACAATTATGATTGATAATCAAGATGAAAAAATGATTATTAATCAAATTAGAACATATTTAAAATTATCTAAAGTAGTTATTGCTTTAGATGATGAACACCAATTACGTTTAATATGTGAAATGTTTGATCGTCATGGATTATTATATACATTAGTTGGAATTAAAGATAAGTTATATCCAGGATTAAATATTACAATTAGTAAAATAGGTTTTGGGATAGAATTGGTTGATGAAAATATTGTTGTAATTAGTGCAAATGAGCTATTTAAAACAAGAAGTATTAAAAAACCAAAATATTTTAAATACAAAAATGCTAAAGTATTAAAAGATTATCAAGAGTTAAATGTAGGAGACTATGTAGTTCATGATAATCATGGAATTGGACAGTATCTAGGAATTAAGACGTTAGAAGTACAAGGGTATCATAAAGATTATTTATATGTAGCATATGCCCAAGATGATACACTATATATTCCTGTTGAGCAGTTTAAATTAATTAGGAAGTATTCAAGTGGTGAAGGCAAAGTACCTAAAATCAATAAACTAGGTAGTTCACAGTGGCAAAAAACTAAAGCTAAAGCTAGAAATAAGGTTGATGATATTGCTGATAAATTGATTGAGATTTATTCTGCTAGAATTAATCAGCCTGGTTATGCTTTTCCTGTAGACAATGAAATGCAGCTTGAATTTGAAAAATCATTTGGTTATGAATTAACTATAGATCAAGCTCGTTCTGTTGAGGAAATTAAATTAGATATGGAAAAACCTCAACCAATGGATCGTTTGCTGTGTGGTGATGTAGGTTTTGGTAAAACAGAAGTTGCTTTAAGAGCTGCTTTTAAGGCTATTTTAGGTAATAAACAAGTTGCTTTTTTATGTCCAACAACAATTTTATCAATGCAGCATTATAAAACAATGGTTGCTAGATTTAAGGATTTTCCAGTTAAAATAGCTTTATTGAATCGTTTTACTTCAACCAAGCAGAAAAAACAAATTTTAAGTGATCTTAAATTAGGTAATATTGATTTATTGGTAGGGACACATCGGATTTTATCTAAAGATGTCATTTTTAAAGATATTGGTCTTTTATGTATTGATGAAGAACAGCGTTTTGGAGTTAAACAAAAAGAGAAAATTAAAGAGTATCGAAAAACGATTGACGTTTTAACTCTTACCGCTACCCCAATTCCTAGAACCTTACAAATGTCTTTGATGGGAATTAGAGGCTTATCACAAATTGAAACACCACCTAAAAATCGTCAACCAGTTCAAACTTATGTGATTGAAAAAAACAATGTTTTAATTAAGCAAATTATTGAACGTGAATTAGCACGTGATGGGCAGGTCTTCTATTTATATAATCGAACTAATCAGATAGCTAATGTGGCTTATAATATTGAGTTAATGATTCCTGGGGCTAAGGTTGCGATTGGTCATGGTCAAATGGATAAAAATGAACTAGAAGATGTGATGATGCGTTTTGTAAATAAAGAATTTAATGTTCTTGTTTGTACTACAATTATTGAAACTGGGATAGATATTCCTAATGCTAATACAATAATTGTTGAAAATGCAGATAAGTTTGGATTAAGCCAGCTTTATCAAATAAAAGGACGAGTAGGACGTAGTGATCGAGGGGCTTATGCATATTTATTATATAATCCAACCCATGTATTAAATGAGGAAGCTAGTAAGCGTTTAAAAGCAATTAAAGAATTTACTGAGTTAGGTAGTGGATATAAAATTGCAATGCGTGATCTTGCGATTCGTGGTTCTGGGGATATTTTGGGTGGTACACAATCTGGTTTTATTGACTCAATTGGTTTTGAGATGTATATGAAAATCTTACAAGATGCAATTAATCAAAAAATGGGAAAAAAAGAAACAGAAGAAATAGAAGTTAAGAGTGTTAATGTTAGTGTAGAGGGTTATATACCACATGATTATGTTTCTAGTGATATTGAAAAACTAGAATTGTACCAACGTTTAGATAATACTAAAACAATTAAGGAAATTGATCATTTAAAGAGTGAGTTTATTGATTACTATGGTAAATTGCCTGAAGAGGTAATTGCTTTAATTGAAAAGCGGAAGTTAGATATTTTAGCGGCTTCTAAAATTATTGATAATTTAGAAGAAAAGAAAGGCAAAATGGAAATAACTTTTAGTAAAGAATATAGCAAAAATGTAAAAGGTGATCAGTTATTTGAAACAGTAAATCGCTTATTTACTAGACCTATGTTTAGACAACTAGATAATAAAATTATGATTATTTTGCCAAAAGGTGATCAATGGCTAGAAAGGATGAATCAGCTTATTACTACATTAAATCATTAGTTTATATTATGTGATTTTTTAGTAATATTAAATATGGAATTATATGGCATTTGTTATTAAATAAAACATATATAACAAGTGCTTTTTTATGTCTATAAATATTACAATAAATGAAAAAAAGTTTTGTATAGTAACTATTGTAAAAATATAGAACTACTATAATATTTTTTATATTATGAAATGACTAAACTATTTATTCATAGTATAATTATTTCCATGAAGGAGAATGGAATATGGATAAATCAATGTATATGATGATGATTGTAAAAGGTAAGACCTATAATAGAATTACAAAGAAAGTAGTTGAGGAACATGTTGCAAATATAAGAAAATTAGATGATGAAGGTAAACTAGAAATTTGTGGTGTATTTAAAGGGTATCCAGGAGTGGCTGGTATGTATATTTTAAAAGTAGAAAACCGTGAAGAAGCAAAAGAAATTTGTGATAGTGAACCATTAGTTGTTGGGGGATATGCAACATATAAATTGATAGATTTTTTTGTTGCAAATCGAGAAAATAATTATTTGTTTTAGTAGGCTAAGTTAAACTAGATAGAGGTGAAAAAATGGATTTTCAATTACTTACAGTCGAAAATGAGGACTTGAAAAAATATAAAGTAGTTTTACAAGAAGCATTTCAAAAAGGCTTTGAAGAACAATTTGGAAAGACGGATAAAATAATTCTTCCAGAAAAGGATATTGAACAATCGCTAAATAGTAAAGGTGCAGTTGCATATAAAGCAGTTGTAGATGGAAAAATGGTTGGGGGTGCAGTGGTTGTTATTGATGAAAAGGCATATCACAACCACCTTGATTTACTTTTTGTAAAATATGGTACACAAAGTAAAGGTATTGGGAAAAAAATATGGTTTGAAATTGAAAAATTATATCCAGAGACGAAAGTTTGGGAAACTTGTACACCTTATTTTGAAAAAAGAAATATTCATTTTTATGTCAATGTATGTGGATTTTGTATTATTGAATTTTTTAATGAAAAACATCCAATGTCAGATACTCCTGAGGATTTTATTGGAGATGGAAATGAAGGGATGTTTAAATTTAGAAAACAAATGTAATTTGAGAATTCCATAGTTTGTTAAAAAATGATATGAAGTGAATCCTTGAATTATTAAATGTAGAAATATTGGTCATAAAAAGGAGAAAGGCCAGGTGTGGCTTTTCTCCTAATATAATTTTATGTAGTAACATATTTAAAAATCATATGTAGGTACAAGAAAATTGTTTGTTTTCTTTACTCTACATTTTTAAGTTTTGTAAATCCAATAAATGATAAAGTCATTTGGATTATTACAAATATAAAATATGGATAATACAGTATATAGAATTGTACTAGTAAGAGCAAATCTACGCTTATTCATAAATAGAACTTAACAATTAAATATAACAACTAAAACTGTACAAATGATATGATGTGTATTTAGTAGTTGTTTGTTCAAGAGTTCTTTGTGAAATATCAAAGTTTCACTCAAGTAAGCTATTTAGAGGTAAATGGTTAATTTAATTATAAAATATGATTATGGAATCAAGGATTATTATAATATTTTACTTATTATTGTAATTAAGGATTAAAATATAATATTAGGAATAATAATCATTCTTTTTTATTCTTGTGAAAAGTTTTTTTGATAAAGTTAAATTTAATTAGGGGTATCATATATAACAATAGTATGTATTATTATTTGTTTTGGGTTATCTTATTTCAAAATGGGACTACTGTATCTTTTATTAAGAGTAATTAGGTTAATAGAGGTAACACTAGGATATGTAATAAAAGAAGAAAGATTTAATGAACTTTTATACTGATGATAATGAAAATTGAATAAGCATTTATTAAAATTATAACTTATTTTAAGGATAGTGTTGTTTCAATAAAAAAATATTAATGATTGAAGCAGATATACGGTAGAGCAACTTATGTATATTGATGGTAAAAGGTTATCTGTTATTGATAATTTTTATGAAACAACATTACTTGATTAAATCGTATAAATAGGGATAGGTATAGATAATATGAGAATAGTTGAAATGAAAGAACGAAATTCAGAATTAATAGAAAACTTATTAGATGTATGGGAGAATTCTGTTAAAGCAACACATTTGTTTTTATCAGATGATGAAATAAATAATATTAGACAGTATGTTCCACAAGCCTTGAAAGGTGTTCCTGTTTTGGTGATTGAAGAAAATGAAAATGGAAATTTAGTAGGCTTTATGGGGATTGCAGATAAAATGCTTGAAATGTTATTTATTCTTAATGAATGTAGAGGACAGGGAATAGGAAAACAATTATTGCAATATGGAATTGAAAATTATTTAATAAATGAACTTGCTGTAAATGAACAAAATCCTCTTGCAAAAGGATTTTATGAGCATCTAGGATTTGAAGTTTATAAAAGAACAGAAACAGATGAGCAAGGAAATCCTTATCCATTATTGTATATGAAAAGAAATTGATTAATTAGAATTTATTAATAATTCTAGTTCTTTTGTTTGATATAGATATTTTTGTATTAATTAAGCAAAAGGCTATGGTATAATGCAAGTAAGGGTTAATATTTAATACTATCTCTGTAATAATGATCCCAGGAAAGGAATGATGAGTATGAAACAAATCAGTACAGGAATAGAAGATTTTAAGACTGTTATAGATAATGATTATTATTATGTGGATAAAACTCAATTAATAGCTGATGTATTTAGTAATGCTGTTATGCTTTATACAAGACCTAGAAGATTTGGAAAGAC
>ERZ808049.171-NODE-171-length-54597-cov-19.500605_pt1 | contig 54597 bp, 49 predicted proteins | sample MGYA00380198_ERZ808049 | MGnify/ENA primary metagenome ERZ808049 (study PRJEB31490, sample SAMN06133414) | mouse gut metagenome | isolation source: Z2_2 | host: mice | place: China: Chengdu | collected 2015-05 ...
TATTCAATACCAAAGCATACTCGTTGAAGTAGGAATGAAACATAAGAGTTTATAATTTTTTATAAGTTTTCAGTAACAGTTAAAAATATGAGATATCATAATATCACGAAAGATGATATGTTAAATGGCGACGGGTTAAGAGTTGTTTTGTGGGTTGCGGGGTGTGAACACTGTTGCAAGGGCTGTCACAATCCTATGACATGGGACCCAGACGGAGGACTACTGTTTGATGATGCCGCCAAAGCGGAGATTTTTGACCAGTTGGACAAATCCTATATTGAAGGAATTACCTTTTCAGGTGGCGATCCGCTGCACTGTGCGAACCGCGAAGGAGTAAAAGCGCTTGCGCGAGAGATTAAGGAAAAATATCCCAATAAAAATATCTGGCTGTACACTGGTGATGTGTGGGAAAACGTTGTGCGCTCTTCGCTGGTGAAATATATTGATGTGCTTGTTGACGGGGAATTTATGCAGGAGAAAAAGGATGCGACACTTCTGTGGAAAGGAAGCAGTAACCAGCGGGTAATTGATGTGCAAGCCACTTTAGCGCAGGAGAATCCACGGATTCCAGTGCTTCATTGCGGAGATTATGACGATATTCCTATGGGGCGGGAGAATGTTGGAATATCCGAACAAAATATTGTACCATTTAATGTAGATGGAAGTTGTGCAATCAAGAGAAATGCTTGTGAGGCATAAGGTAATAAGGAGCTTTGGGAGGCAGAAGTGAATATAAAGATAAAATATTTTTCAGATAAAGTACAAAAGTTAGAGAAAATAGCAAAAGGAAACTGGATTGATTTAAGAGCTTCAGAAAATATAGAAATGAAGCAGGGTGAATTTAAACTGATTCCTCTTGGAATTGCAATAGAGCTGCCGAGAGGATACGAAGCGCATGTCGTTCCAAGAAGCTCCACTTTTAAAAATTTTGGACTGATACAGGTGAATCATCAAGGGGTTATTGACGGACCAGACCGTGAGACTGGTGAAGGCGGTTACTGCGGCAATGATGACCAGTGGTTTGTCCCAATGTATGCAATGCGAGACACAACAATCCATTTAAATGACCGCATTTGTCAGTTTCGGATAATGGAGCAACAGCCAGAAATAGTCTTTGAGGAGGTTGCAGAACTTACAGGGGCAAATCGTGGAGGTTTTGGATCAACTGGTACAAATTAAGTATAAATAGTCCGAATTTATTTCGCCCTTTTGGAGATACTGTTTTTGATATTGAAATTCGTAACTGGATTTTTCGTTACAAAGCAATTATAGAAAACAGGAGGGTGGATATGAGAACATCACAATTAAAAATTACAGATGTGCACGCAAGAGAAGTACTGGATTCCAGAGGAAATCCGACCGTGGAAGCGGTGGTCACAGTGAATGACTGCTGTGAAGGAAGGGCAAGTGTACCGTCAGGAGCAAGTACTGGAAAGTTCGAGGCAGTGGAGCTAAGAGACGGAGAGATGCGCTATATGGGTCTTGGTGTGGAGAAGGCGGTCAATAATGTGAATACTAAGATTCGGGATAAACTGCTTGGTGTTGATGTGTGTAGTCAGAAATTGATTGATCACATTTTAGTGGATACAGACGGAACAGACAACAAAGGAAATCTGGGCGCCAACGCCACATTAAGTGTGTCAATGGCGGCTGCGCGCGCTGCTGCAAATGCGCTGGGAATGCCGCTGTACCGGTATTTGGGCGGAGTGAAAACAGACAGGCTTCCTGTTCCAATGATGAATATTTTAAATGGCGGCAGGCATGCCACAAATACCGTTGATTTTCAGGAGTTTATGATCATGCCAGTCTCAGCGGCTAATTTTCGGGAAGCATTGCGAATTTGTGCAGAAATATATCACAATCTAAAGAAAATCTGTCATAAGAGAGGACTTTCGACAGGGGTGGGTGATGAAGGCGGATTTGCACCAGATCTTCCAGATGCGTTTGCTGTGTTGGATTTGATTGTGGAGGCAGTCAAGGCAGCAGGGTATGTACCGGGGCATGATATCAAGATTGCGTTGGATGTGGCTGCTTCTGAATTGTATAATGAGGAGGACGGCACCTATCATTTTAGTGGTGAGACAGAATTGAAACGTCGAAAGGCCAATGTAGATAGCAATGGTGCATGTGCGTGCTATGAGGCGGGTAAAGAATTTGATGTCAAGGACAACGAACCAGTTATCAGACGCACAACAGAGGAAATGATTGCATATTATGAACAGTTGATAGAGCGATATCCAATTATCTCTATAGAAGATGGATTGGCAGAGGACGACTGGGAGGGCTGGGCAGAGCTTACCAGACGAATTGGAGAGAAAGTGCAGCTTGTAGGGGACGATCTGTTTGTGACAAATACAAAGCGTCTAGATGCAGGTATTAAGAAACATGTCGCAAATGCGATACTGGTCAAGGTAAATCAAATAGGAACAGTGAGCGAGGCAATTGAGGCTGTGGAGATGGCGCAGCACAATGCATACAAAGCGGTGATTAGCCATAGGAGCGGTGAGACAGAGGATTCGTTTATTGCGGATTTGGCTGTAGCGATGAATGCAGGACAAATTAAAACGGGTGCGCCTTGCCGAAGCGACAGAGTGGCAAAATATAATCAATTGTTGCGCATTGAAGAAGAGATTGATCTTGTTTCTAGGTATTTAGATCCATTTAATAAAATTTAGAATTTTAATAACAGTTCAGTCATGCAAAATTGAATATACAAAATGCTATTGAGAGCTTGGTCATATAAGGCATTTTGTATATTCGATTTTATAGGGCGGATGCCCGATATGCTGCTAGGGTGGTGCACAGGTCGCGCGAGTAGAGGAAGAATTTGGTGAAAATAGTTAAAAATTTACAACAATTGCATGGTAAATATAGACAAATTGCGAAATTTACATAATTTTTTTCAATAATATAAAAAATTTCCAAAATTCACCGATATATATAATGCGCAGCAAAATATTAGTTAAAACAGCTATAAGAGATGTAAATCAATACCCTAATATGCCAACAGACATGTTTTATAGTTGCCTAACGAAATATTTTCAAGATAGGGTGTCTAATGTTCTGGATTTCGATTCAGAATATTAGATACCCTATTTTGATAATGATAAAACCTATAAAGTCGGGGGTGATGCGAGATAAGCGTCTTGTAAAGGTCGCGGATTTTGATATAATAGGAATGGAAAAAGATTGGGGGTGTAAAAGTGGATTGGAACTTACAAATTACAGATATGGCAGGCTCTAGACCAGAACATTCAACAGTAATTGTGAACTTTGTTGCTGCTGTACGAAATCAATTAAAAAATAGTACCTGTTATGTGTTCTCTGACAATGTACAATATCGATTTCAAACAGAAGATGGAGAAAATAAAATCGTTATTCCAGACGCACCCATAAATTGTCGTGTAAAATCACGTAGAGGAAATACTTTTATTGACGCGCTACGTTTTGTAATGGAAGTATTAAGCCCTTCTACAGAAAAATATGATCGTGGTGAAAAGAAAGAATTGTATCATCAACAGGAAATTGATGAATATTGGATTGTCAATTTAAGAGAGAAAAAATAGAGCTATATGAACTTGACTATGATGAGACTGGAAAACCACAATATTATTTGTGGAAGGTCATAACAGAAGAAAATAAAAAGGAATTGAAAATGATTCACTTTCCAAATTTGAGAATCACATTTGACGATTTGTTTGATGAAGTGGATTTAGAATATTGAGAGAACTTTTTGTAAAAGGTCTCTCAAAGTATTCTTTTTTGAAATTTTTTATTTACAGATGTATAGCATGTATTTTATAGTGTTGTTTAGTATGTTAGACCATTAAATTCAGTAGTAGTCCCACCATACGCATAGCTGACAGGAAGGCAGACTAAAGAAGGTTTTTCTCGCCAGTTTTCGTCCAGCAGAAGCCGCACACACATTTTTGCAATATCTGGTATCGGCTGGACAATAGTAGAGCACAGATAATTTTTGTCGCCGAAAAAGCGGATGCCGTCAAAACCGATGACCTGCACGTCTTCAGGAACTCGTTGGTTTAGTCTGTGTAACATCTTCATCACGAAGTAGGCAAGTCCGTCTGTCACACAAAAAATGCCGTCAAAGGACAGCTTCCCGTCAACGATGTGGCTTGCGAGAAACACTTCAAATTCCTTATAGGACTCATTATCACCCAGAATCTTCATTTCATAGTGCAATCCGCGGGCGAGACAGCCGTTTTCAAAACCAGCCTTGCGCTTGTTTGGCTCGTTACTGATAGAGGACCCTTTGCGCAGGAAGGCGACATTTCTGCAGCCGAGATCGGACAGCTTTTCGGCTGCAAGCTGTCCTCCGGCAAAATTATCGCTGGATACACAAGGGATTTCAGGGCTGATGCAGCGGTCAAATGACACGAAAGGAATGCCCTTGCTGATGACTAGATTCGGGTTGTAGGTCAATCCGATTATGCCGTCTACTTTGTTCTGCTGTGCCATGGCGATATACTCTTGTTCGGAGTTGGAATCATAGTCTGTAGAGCAGAGCAACATGCGGTAATTTTGTTTTAAAAGTGTCAGGTTGATATGGTAAGCAAGAGAGGCATAAAATGGCTCCTCTGTGTTTGGAATTAGTAGGACAACAGTGTGTGTTTTATCCGCCCGGAGTCCCTGCGCATAGCTGTTAACCTGATAGTTTAGTTTCTGGATGGCGTTCTCTACTCGGATTCGATAGGATTCCCCGACGGGCAGACCATTTACTACTTTAGATACCGTTCCAAGAGCGACACCCGCTTCTTTTGCCACATCTTTCATTGTCGGTTCTGAGGTTTGCCCTTTTTGGGTGTTTTGCGGGGTTCTTTTCATTATATTTCTTACGTCATTTCCTTCAAGGTTTTTCATAGGATAATCCTTTCGATGTTCCTTCCTTTAAAAATAGATATTTTATATAAGCTACGGCATTGTCTGTGCGCGGTGAGTTTGCAATAATCCCAAGATAGACGGGTTCTGCAAATCCAGCGTTTCTGATAAGCTGCGTGCGGGACAGATCAATGCCATAGTAGTGTTCCTCCGTTACAGCCTCGTAAGGGAGAGAAGTGTCTAATTGATGTTCAATTGCATTGTCCTCTAATATAATGAGATTCGCGGTGAGGTCTGACTTGATGGATTCATACAAGCTAACATCAGTTTGTGGAAGAAATTCTGCGAGATCGTACAAGTAACCATTTTGTGAAAATGCGTCAAATGCTTCTCTGTTCATAAGAACAACATCAAGCAGTTCTCCGTCAATCATGGCAAGAATTTTAATGCGGGAGGCATAAGTATACTGGTAATATGCATTTTGGTCGTCGTCTGTCAGATACAGTCCTGTGTATAATTCTAGTTGATTCTGAGAAGGCTTCAGGTTTAGGTAATCTAGGAAATCATCGTGGAGTCCTTTTATCAGAGTCTCTCCTGCATTTACATTGACAAGTGCAGTATACAGAACGCGCTCTTTTTCCGTAAAGTGATTATATAATATATAGAAGATGACATAGAGCAGAATCGCGACGATTACGAGCGGTAGCTTATAGTAATCCCAGATATACTGCAATTTTGCCTTGCCTTTCAGCGTTTTTAGATTTTTGTCCTGTAGAGTTCTCATATAGATTCACTTTCTTTTAGTTCGACTGGTTCCTGCATTGTAACCACCTCCTGTTTTTCTTGACAGAGCAGCAGGATATTGGAGAGCAGGTAAGAGCAAAGCAATGCGCACAGTCCTTCACCAAAGATAATAATAGGGGTGAAAACATTGATGATAACAAACGCCATCGCAAAATAAATTACAGCCATGACTGCTGTGCAGAGCAAAAAACGCATACCAAGCATAATCGCATTTTTGAACATTGCTTTTATGGTATTGTCAAATCTCGCAAGCAGCGGGAATATGTACATCAGAATAATAGCATACGCGACAATACCAACGAGAAAAACTGCTGTGGCAACAGTCCAGAAGGCATTTTCAAAGTGCATGTGGTAAAATATATAACCATCAAATCCTAGAACAATTCCCACAACGAGAAGAATCAGCCAGATAATGGTACTCTGCCTAAAATTTTCTTTAAATGAGTGGAAAAATGCTTTTGTCAGACTGTTTTCCTCGTTCTTGACAACTTTCAAAGTGACATAGAACAAAGCAGTTGTCGAAGCGCCGATTGTGAAAATAGGCAGACAGCAGACCAACCATAGAATATTTAAATATGCACTGTAGGTTATTTTGGTGATAAAGTTCATAACTGGTCCTTCCATATTAAATATGCCGCGCATAAAAATTCTCCCTTCTATATGTAAATACAAATCTTTAAAACTGTTAAATTTTAATCTTCTGTTGATTCTCTGTAGATCAGGCTGGTTTCTGTATAAATCCTACGGAAGTTCAGCGATGGTTCCTTGATTCTCGACATGAGCAGGTGTACTGCGGAGAAACCCATAATCTGGCTGTGGATATGGATCGTGGTCAGTGTGGGGGATGTCACGTGCGATTCTGGAGAATCATCAAATCCGCATAGATAGATATCCTGCGGCACACGGATTCCTAGCTGTTTGAACACATACATAGTGTCCACGGCCGCAAAGTCGTTTGCGCAGATAAACACATCTGGCAGTTCCTTCAGGTTCTGAATTTCTTCCAGCAGATATTCACGATAGGGGCTATACCCCGGAATTTTGGCGCCTTTTTTGTTTTTCGTAATGCAGTATTCTTTGGGGCAGGAGAGTCCCGAGAGGTACATGGCGTTGCGGTAACCGAGGAACCGCTCATAAAAGGACTGGCAGTGTGAGATGTCGCCGATAAATCCAATGCGTTTTTTTCCTCTGCGAATCATCTCGCTTACAAAACAGCCAATATTTGTCTGGTTATCCATATAGAGACAGTCTGATTTCAGTGGATGATTAAGATCTGCCACTGGCGTATCCACAAAGAGTGTCGGCGTGTCGAGTTTACAGAGCATGTGACAGTAGTCCTTGTTAAACATCTCAACACAGATAATTCCGGCAGTTCTTTCTTCATTGTAGGAGCTGGGAAGAGACAGGTTCTCGATCTCATGCTCCTGAAGTCGATGCATAGTGAAGCCATAACCTAATCCAGAAAGTTCTCTTTGGAATTTGTCTAACATAGTTGAGGCGAAGTGGGAGTTTCCTATAAAACTGGAGGTAAACAGTGATATCTCCCGCTTGTCTGTCTCGGGTGGGAGAGAGACCTCTGCTTTGCCGGAGCCATAGATATTTACATAGGAAAATTGTTTATATCCCATTTCGACTGCCTTTTTCAAAACACGTTCCCTAGTAGCGTCGGCGAGCAGCCCTGTGTTATTAATTGCTTTGGATACAGTGTTGCGGGAGACACCCAGCGCGTCTGCGATGTCCTGAATGGTAACACGGTCAGCCATGGATAATCACATCCTTTCTAAATTTGTTTTTGAAATACTGATATTATTATAATGTAAAAGAGAGAATGTGTCAAATGTAAAAATAAACAAAAAGTCATTTTTCCGAAAAAAAGATAAAAATATTTGCAAATAATCGGCAAGTAGAACACTAAATATAAAATTACAAAAAAATTTTCAGCAAAATTGTAAAAATACTATTGACAAAATGTAAAAAAATATGATAACTTGTATTTACAGATGTTGAATCGCGATTTTTACAAATGCACAAAAGAAAAGAAACAAATGTAACTTCTAAAAAGAACTGAAAACAAAAATTCAGGACTAAACAAAACAAGAAAGGAGCAAAACAATGGGCAAAACAAAAACCGTTACTGCAAACAAGAAAAATGCCGGTTTGCACAACTCGCTTGTCTATGTTGTCCAGCACTGGCAGCTCTATGTATTCTTCCTGCTCCCAGCGTTGGCGCTGACGATTATCTTCCGCTATATTCCCATGGGTGGAATCCTAATCGCCTTTGAGAAGTATAATCCAATCCGCGGCATACTGGGAAGCGAGTGGGTGGGGTTCAAGCATTTCCAACGCTTTCTGTCATCGCCTGATTTTCTGAGCTATCTGGGAAATACGATTAAGTTAAGTGTTTTCGGTATGCTTTGGGGATTTCCGGTTCCAATCCTTCTGGCATTTTTGCTGAACAGAATTGAGCGCAAGGGCGTAAAAAAGAAAATTCAGTTGGTGCTTTATATGCCAAACTTTATCTCTGTTATTGTACTTTGCGGTATTGTTAGAATTTTCTTATCTGTCACAGGTCCGGTCAATCTGCTGCTTGGCACACAGATTAATTTTATGACTATGCCACAGGCATGGCGTACTATCTATATTGCCAGCGGTATCTGGCAGGGCGCAGGCTGGGGTTCTATTATTTATACAGCGGCACTGTCAAATGCAAGTACAGAACTAAAAGAAGCGGCAGTGATTGATGGAGCAAATATTTTCCAGCAGATTAAGGCGGTGGAGTGGCCTGCGATTAAAAGTACGGTAGTTATCCAGTTTATTATGCAGGCAGGAAATATTATGAGTGTCGGATTTGAGAAGGCTTATGCACTGCAGACTGATTTAAACCTTACATCGTCAGAAATCATTGCAACCTACGTATATAAGAAAGGTCTTATTAACGGTGATTACAGCTTTTCAACCGCAGTGGGATTATTCAACACGGTCATCAATGTAATATTGTTGGTTGCTGTGAACAAGATTGTTGCAAAAATGAATGATGGCCAGGGAATATAAAGGAGGAGCAGCATGAAAAAGAAGAGTAGATTTGCTAGATATTCTTTGCAGGACAAGGCATTATTGACAATAGGCTACATATTGCTTGGATTGTTTGTCATTGCGATTATTGTTCCCATGATTTACATTATTGTGGCATCATTTATTGACCCTGTTACTTTACAGAACAAGGGAATTACCTTTGATTTTAGTAAATGGACGCTGACTGCATATGAGCGTGTTATGACCAATAAGCAGATATGGGTTGGTTTTAAAAATGCAGTTATTTATTCTGTGGTATTTACTTTTGTTTCGGTTCTAGTTACGATGTTGGCAGCTTATCCTATGTCAAGATCAGATTTCAGAGGAAGAAAGCTCTTTAATATTATTTTTGTAATTACCATGTTCTTTGGAGGCGGTTTGATACCAACTTACTTGTTAATCAGTAATATGGGTTTGAAAAACAGCATGTGGGCGATTATCCTTCCAGGAGCCTTCAGTGTTTGGAACATGATTATCGCAAGAACATATTATCAGGGTATTCCGGGTGAACTTAGAGAAGCCGCTGACGTGGACGGTGCAAATGAGCTTACGTTTTTTTTCAAGATTCTGCTGCCAGTATGTATGCCCATCATTGCGACGCTGTCTCTGTGGCAGTTTGTTGGCATGTGGAACAGTTACTTTGATGCAATGATTTATTTGGATGAAACTTCAAAACAACCCTTGCAGCTTGTACTTCGCGCAATCTTGATTCAGAGTAAGCCTGATGAGGGAATGATTTCAGATATGCAGAGTACTGCAGAGCGTGCACAGCTCAGTGAGTTGCTCAAATATGCAACCATTATTATTTCAAGTCTTCCGCTGCTTGTCATGTATCCTTTCTTCCAGAAGTATTTTGACAGCGGAGTTATGGCAGGTTCTGTAAAGGGTTAATTAGGAACTGGGAATGTAAAAGTAAATAAAGAGAAAAGGAGAGTAATTATGAAGAATAAGTTGGCAAAAAGAGTAATGGTTCTTGCGCTGGCAGCAAGTATGTTCGCTTCCTTGACAGCATGTGGTGGGAACAAGTCAAATAATACATTGAATACTGGGGAAATGCAGGAAGTGGATGTAGCAGATCTTCAATTCCCATTGGCTGAGAAAACGACCCTGACTGGAATGACACAGTATCCGGCAAATACAGAATCCGATCCGAATAAGCGTACTATTTTCAAACGTCTGCAGGAAAAGACCAATGTAGAGATTGAATGGAAAGCAATTCAGGGTGATCAGTGGGGTGAAAAGATTACACTGGCAATGGCAGATACAAGTACATTGACAGATTTTATTTTTTCCGCAGGATTTGGCGACAATGATTTGCTACGGTACGCTGACCAGGGAGTCATTATTCCACTAGAAGAGTATATTGATGCTTATATGCCAAATTTGAAAAGCATATTTGACAAGTTCCCTGAATACAGGAAAATGAGTACGGATACCAATGGTCATATATGGGCGCTTCCATGGATTGAGCAGCTTGGTTCTGAGAAGACAGCAATCCAGAGTGTGGGTGATATGAGTTTTATCAATAAAAAGTGGCTTGATTTTCTTGGGCTGAAGATTCCGACAACTGTTGACGAGTTTGAGCAGGTATTGATCGCTTTTCGGGATCATGCTTCAGAGCTGCAGAAGGAATTTAATATTGATGGAAGCATTATTCCAATGTCCTGTATTGTAAATGATGGAAATCAGGACCCGGCTATTTTGATTAATGGATTTGGCGAAGGATATGGCGATAATGATCAAGGCAGACATATTGCTGTTACGGATGATAAGAAAGTGATTTGCACCGCAACACAACAGGGATTTAAAGATGGAATTACTTGGCTGCACTCTCTGTATGAGCAGGGGTTAATTGATCCAGAGGCATTTACACAGGAATGGTCTACTTATGTTTCAAAAGGGAAATCGGGACGTTACGGCGTATGTTTTAGCTGGGACGCCGCCAATATTATAGATGATTTTGCAGGTTGGGTGCCGCTTCCCGCACTGACAGCAGATGTCAGAAACATTACGCCTGAGAATGGTTCCTTTACCAGCGGCTATGACCGCGGACGTTGTGTTGTGACTGCTGTTGCAAAGAACCCCGCGCTTGTATGTGCATGGCTTGATCAGATGTATGATCCGTTCCAGTCTCCGCAAAATAATTGGGGAACATATGGCGAGGATGATGACTTCGATATCTTTGTACTTGGAAAGAATGCAAACGGGGAGGATATGCTGCAGCATGCACCGCTTGGAGATGCTTCTCCTGTAGAAGTAAGAGAAGCTGAAAGCGTAAACGGACCGCTGGCGATACTGGATGAATACTATGATGTCTATGTTACCTGCCCAGATGATGCACAGTATCGTCTGGACTGGATCAAGGATTATTACACGCCGGATATGAACACAAAGTATGTTTATCCAAATGTATTTATGAGTCAGGAGGATACAGAGGAGCTTTCCAACCTACAGACTGATATTACAAAGACAATCAATGCAAAGAGGTCTGATTGGATTATGAATGGATTCACAGACGCGGACTGGGACGAGTATATTAAGAGTCTTGACGCTTATGGACTAAGTGATATGCTTGCGATCTTCCAGAAGTATCTTGACGCGTATTACGAATAAAATTAAATAGTATTTATAAGTCTGAGAAGAGTTGGCTGTACTGCCGGCTCTTTTCAGTAAACATAATTTAGTAAAAGCAATATAAGTTGTAAGGAAAGGGTAAAAGGTGATTGGTTATGAACAGCCAGACACTGCGCGAGGCGCGCAAATATGAAGAAGCTTCAGAAAAAATGATATCGGCGGACCACAGACCGGCATTCCACCTATCTGTTCGTACAGGATGGTTAAACGATCCGAATGGATTCTCTTATTATAATGGAAAGTACCATATGTTTTATCAATATAACCCCTACGATTCACACTGGGATTCCATGCACTGGGGTCACGCTGTGAGTGAGGACCTGCTGCACTGGGAATATTTGCCTGCAGCGCTTGCGCCAGACGAGTCGTATGACAGGGACGGATGCTTTTCGGGAAGCGCAGTGACACTTCCAGATGGCAGGCAGCTACTGATGTACACCGGTGTCGTGCGAGAGCGGCATAACAACGGCGCCATTGTTGACAGCCAGAATCAGTGCATTGCAGTGGGCGATGGTGTGGATTACGAGAAGTGTGAGAATAATCCAGTAATAAATGCGCAGGATTTGCCAGATGGATTCAGCAGACATGATTTTCGGGATCCGAAAATGTGGCAAAAAGAGGATGGAACTTATTGCTGTGTAATTGGAGGCAGAACGGAAGATGGAGGAGGACAGATTTTGCTGTTTTCCAGTTCTGACGGATTCTCATGGAAGTACGAGAAGGTGCTTGCGGCAAACAATAACCGTTTTGGTCTGATGTGGGAATGTCCAGATTTCTTTATTTTGGATGGTAAAGCGGTTTTGCTCACCAGCCCACAGGATATGCTTCCAGTTGGATTTGAATACCACAATGGAAACGGAACCTTGTGTCTGATCGGTGATTTTGACGAGGCGACAAGTACCTTTACGGAACAGCATAACCAATCGATTGATTACGGTATTGACTTCTATGCGCCGCAGACAGTACTGACACCGGACGGACGACGCGTTATGATCGGGTGGATGCAGAACTGGGATACCTGCAGCATCAAGGCTCAAAATACATTGTGGTTTGGACAGATGAGCATTCCAAGGGAACTTCATGTTAAAAATGGCAGGCTGTACCAAACACCAATACGGGAACTGGATCAGCTACGGCGCAATCGGGTGGAATACCATGATGTGCTGTTAGGAAACAAAATCAGTGACAGAATTGTGCTGGAGGAAATTAGCGGGCGGAAAGCTGATATGGAGTTGACCATTAGACCAGAGGAAGGACAGGATATTTACCATGAGTTTGTCCTGAATTTTGCGGAGGATGATAAATGCCACACGTCGCTGAGCTTTCATACTAGAAATTCGATATTGAAGATCGACAGAAAGTTCTCTGGTTCGAGGAGGGCAATTATACACCAGCGTAGGAGTCTTGTCAACAGTGAGAATGGCGTGTTGAAGCTGCGAGTAATCTTAGACCGTTTCAGTGTAGAAATTTTTGTCAATGATGGGGAACAGGCAATGACAGCAACAATCTATACAGAACAGAAGGCGGATGGTATTTCTTTTATGGCAGACGGCGCTGTGCGGATGGACATTACCAAATATGAGCTGGCTGATTAATGATGTGGAAATATGTCGCTTTGCGGCTGTGGTTGGCGCGTATAAATTATGAAGTGCACGGCAAGGGTATAGAAAGTGGCTGGGATACAGTAAACGGAGGATGTAGGAATGAACAATAAAAATAGGGAAAAATTGGAAAAACAGTTTGATGTAGTGGCACTTGGGGAGTTGCTGATTGACTTTACGGAAAATGGTTCAAGTGAACAGGGAAATCCTCTGTTTGAGGCAAATCCCGGCGGCGCGCCCTGCAATGTGCTGGCGATGCTTTCAAAGCTAGGATGCAAAACAGCCTTTATTGGAAAGGTTGGAAAGGATTTTTTTGGGGAGCAGTTAAAAAACGCAATCACGGAGACGGGCATCAATGCCAGAGGGCTGCGTATGGACTGGGATGTGCATACAACACTTGCTATGGTACATACATATCCTGACGGCGACCGTGACTTTTCTTTTTACCGCAGTCCCGGTGCGGACATGATGCTGCGGGAGGACGAACTTGATGAGAAGGCGTTGGAAAATACAAGGATATTTCACTTTGGCACACTTTCAATGACAGATCCAGAAGTCAGAGCGGCAACCAAAAAGGCTGTCGGGATAGCAAAGGAAAGCGGTGCAGTAATTTCCTTTGACCCCAATCTTCGTCCACCGCTATGGAAGTCGCTGGATGACGCAAAGACACAGACTGCCTATGGTCTTTCCCAGTGTGATATTCTCAAGATATCTGATAACGAGATCCAATGGTTTACCGGGGAGATTGAGTTTGATGCTGGTATCTGTAAATTAAAAGAGCAGTATCATATTCCGTTAATCCTCCTTTCCATGGGAAAGGAGGGCAGTCGTGCGTACTATAAAAATCTGTGTGTTGAGGTCAAATCGTTCCTACAGGAAAGTACGATTGAGACGACAGGGGCGGGAGATACTTTTGGTGCTTGCTGTCTGTATCATGTATTACAGTGCGGATTACAAAATTTGGATGAACAAAAGCTGACACAGATGTTGACATTTGCGAATGCAGCAGCATCCATTGTCACGACAAGAAAAGGCGCATTGCGCGTGATGCCGTCGAGAGAGGAAGTGGAGGCTTTGATAAATCCATGGAAAGGAAATTAAAAAAGTTATATGGTATTTTGTGCCTGTCTATGAGCTTTCTGATTTGTAGCTGCGGACAGTCCAGCGCGAAGGACAAAGATTTTTCCGAACTGACAACACCAGGGAGTCAGGAGGAGGCGTATGAGTACCGCACGTTTTTCCTGCCTGCCAAGGATGGGCCGATTCAGCCGTATGTCGGAGATACAATGCCGTATTACGAGGACGGGGTGTATTATATTTACTATCTGAAAGAAGGCGGCGACTCCTATAACCATTCCATATATCTTACGACTACAAAGGATTTTGTGACCTACACGGAACAGGACAAGGTCGTGCTCGAAGCTTCCGACACCGGGCAGGATGCCTGGATTGGTACGGGGTCTGTCGTGAAGGCAGGAGGAAAGTATTATTTCTTTTATACCGGTCATGCAGACTCGGCAGACGTGGAATACAAAGAAAAGATAATGGTTGCTGAGGGCGATGATCTGACAGCGTTTCACAAGATTTCGGGATGGGAGCTCACGCCGCCTGACGAGCTGGGGCAAAAAAACGATTTCAGGGACCCGCAGGCCTATTATGATCCGGATACAGACACGATATCCCTGACAATAACAGCGTCGAAGGACAATGTGGCAAGGATCTTGAAGTATGCGGTCAGCGCAGACCTGCAGGAAACACAGTATGACGGCATTATTTTCACCAACACCGTAGGGGATTTCTGGAACCTGGAGTGCAGTGATACATTCAAAATAGGTGATAAGTGGTATCTGACGTACTCCGCGCAGGATGATACGCTCTGGTACGCCTCCGCCGATGAACAGTTTGGACCTTATTCCGAGGCAAAGCGCCTGGATGGAAAGCTGTTTTACGCGGCAAAGCATGTGGAGGATGGCGAAAACGCGTATATGGCAGGCTGGGCAAGAAGGTCAGAATCCCCTACCTCCACACGGAGTGTTTCGGCATGGGCGGGGAATCTGGTCGTACAAAAGATCATCCAGAAAGAAAACGGGGACCTGGCGCTGGCTCCGGCAGATCAAGTCATACAGCAGTTTCAGAACAAACGCAGGCTGATGGTTGATAACGCGCAGGCATTAATTGAAGCAGATTCTACATATCAGTATATCGATGTGTGTACTTGTTACGAAAGGTTTCTACTCAAAGGAAATTTTACATATTCGGAAGATGGTTCTTTTGGGCTTTGCTTTGACTATAATGGCGAGACCGATAAATACAAACTAATTTCAATCTGCCCAGATGATAATCTACTTCAGCTTTCTTTTAATAAGGGAGGCACACCGATTGCGGAGACGGAAGTTCATCTTGAGTCTGGAAAAGAGTACTCTTTTTCGTATATACAGGAAGGATCTGTGGGGGTGTTTTATATTGACGATATGGCGGCACTGACAGTCAGGCTGTACGGTGTGAGCGGAAAGCCGATTAAGCTGTTTGCTGAGAACAATTCTGTGACATTTTCAGCGTTGGAGCAGTATTCTAACTGATGAAAAGAATTGAAATAGTGTGGGACAAATTTTAATTTTGTGGCGTTGGATTGTTGCTCAATTACAGTTGGGGACCATGTACTTTTTGGCACAAACTGCACCATGGCAACGCCTATGCACCCATTTTGCCCACAAGAGCGAAATCTGTATTTGGAGTATGCGAAACCGATTGTGATTGGTAATGACTGCTGGATTGCTTTGGATGTGACTATCTGTGGCGGGGTTATGATTGGAGACGGCTGCGTTATCGGTGCCGGAAGCGTTGTCCCTAGTACACCGTTTTTTAATTCCTCATATACCAAGCACTCGCTATTTGCATCATTACCGCGTTGTCGTCAGTCAACGATGCCACCGCATTGCCTCCTTCCTCCGCCTTGCACTGATACAAATATCAAGCACTTTGTATATGAGGATTAAAAAAACGGTGTACTAGGGATATTCCAGGTCATGGCTAATTAGAGGTAATCAAAAGAGGAAAGGAAAAGCATAATCCAGACGGAACCGACGATGCTGTCAAGAAATATTTGTGGAATAGCAAGAAACCTGCTATAATGGACTGCGAAAACCCAAATCCGGGAGAAAGGCAGGAACAGGGATGCATATAAGCTATAAGCCCCTCTGGCATACGATTGTGACATTTCAGATGTGATACAGTTGGAACATGAAGAAAAATGTACTGATTCGACAGGTAATAAACTGAATTTGTGACGCTCAACTAAGCGTTTAGCATTGAATCAACGCTTAGTATATTCTAAATGGATTCTCTTTTTGATATACTGTGGTTAAATATAGCAAAGGAGGTTCATTGTATGGATCAGAAAAAAATAGGTGCATTTATTGCACAGTGCAGGAAAGAAAAAAGTCTGACACAAATGCAGCTTGCTGAACAATTAGAGATTAGCGGTCAGGCAGTTTCCAAATGGGAAAACGGAAGAGGAATGCCAGATGTGTCGCTTTTACAGCCTTTGTGCGATGTTTTGGGTATTAGTTTAAACGAGCTTTTTTCAGGGGAGCATATATCAGCGGATGAATACAAAGGAAAAGCGGAGGAAAATATTTCCAAACTTTTTAAAGAAAAGCAAATTGCCAATCTTAAGCCCGTAAAATACTTATTCTCTATATGTGCTAATGTCACTTTGTTTGTAGCAGTGACTGAATTAGCGGTTGGTCTTGTTGGGAATTTTTTTAATTCAACTATATTGAAAGCCATGTTAATCAATGTTTCTGTATGGATGATATTGTTTTTGGTTTCAATGGGCAAACTGGTATACGACAAGAAAAAATTGAAAAACCTGAAGCATTCAGGAGCTTATATAGACTCCGAAATAGAGGAGATGATTCCGGCAGTCTGGATTAGAGTAGCGAACTACGTCAGTTGCAGAATTGCCTGTCGGTATATTTACGAGGGTAAGGAATACAAAGCAGTAAGTAATTATTATGTTTTGACACAATTTACGCGAAAAGAAGATTTATATGCGAATATTTATATCCACAAAGATAATCCTGCCAAATACAGTGTAGAGCTTTTTCAGACAGGCCGATAATTCAGACATCTTTAAAAATCATATATACCTATCCAAAACTGCTATTGTAAGAATATTAATTCATGCAATGGCAGTTTTCATTTACGCTTTTTTCTCTGGCCGACATAGCCTTTGAAGAATTTCGATTTTTTAAGGATATGTACGAGCTGCTTGCAGTAAAGCGCAGCCTGTTTTTCAAGAGGGCTTCCCCTTGAAATTTGCAACATCCTCTAAATCCTGCTTCAATTCTTCGGCAATGGTAGTTTGCGGCGCACTCTCACTGTCAGACTTGTGTGTAGCGCGAATATCACGGATGCTTACGCTTATATCATCCTGTATCATGTGGCTGAAATATTCGTTATCCTCAATGTGTGCAGCCTGTAAAATCCGAAGGTGCGGGTCATCTTCTCCAGGGCGGTAGCGTTTTATAATTTCGTGCCGGACGGTATCAACAAGGGAGTTGAGGTTTTGAATCTGCATGGAGGCAAGTCTATCCACATAAACCTCAATATCAGTCAAAAACTTTATAAAATCCTTGTGGGTAGCAAGTTCACACAGCAGACGGTTGTTAATCCGACCGCCTTTCAAAAGCGCAACCATTTCATCACTCAAATGCAATTCTGTTAAAGGCGTGTTGACCTGCTCCCTGTTATCTGTCCAGCATAACAGATAATCAATGAACACCCCATAAAAATCTGCCAGCGTGATAAGGTTGCCATGATTGATTTCTTTATACTCATTGGATTCATAGCTGGCAAGGGCAGATTTTGAAATCTGCGTCAGTTGTGCCAATTCTTCCAGATTAAGCCCTTTGTCCTTGCGCAGTTCCCATAGGCGTTCCTGTATGGTGGTCGCTTTTTTCATGGGCGCACGCTCCTTTCTGGCGGCTGCTTTCCTGCGCAATATGTTTTACGATGAAAACGGGAGACACGTCCGAACCAAGAAAGAGATACTTGATGAAAACGGGAATGTACGCAAAGGCTGTAAAATCGTGAAGAAAGGCGAAGTCTTTTTACCGCCAAGAATAAGCTGGTGAACTACCCATTGGCTTTAGACAATGGGTAGTTCACCAGACTGAATATATAAAATATTTAGAGTATTTTAAGGCACATATAAAACAAGGAAACTTAGATATTGTCAATAAAATGACAGATTTCACAAAAGCATTAGAAAAAATAGAAAATGCAGGGAAGAGAAAATATGGCTGTGGGGCATTTCATAGAATGTATGCAGTAGACATTGATGGAAAATTATATCCATGCCATAGGTTTGTTGGTATTCCAGAATTTTGCGTTGGAAATATATACGAAAAACAGGAAAAAGAAACAGAACAATGTCAACATGTAAATGATAGATATAAATGTTCGGTATGCTGGTTAAAGAACTTATGTGGTGGAGGTTGCGCATATGAAAATTATGTTGAGAATGGAAGTATAAATATTGCATCGGCGGATTTTTGCCATCACATGGAATTGCTTTATAGTGCAATTATTGAAATCTTTATTGAAAAATACTATATAAATGTAAAATAATAAAATAGAATACAAAGATGTAAACTTTGTTGAATCACAAATGCATAATTACGTGAAAAACATAGAAAGAAGCCTATTGTATATTATCGATTTTCAGTATGATTGAAAGGGATATTTTTATTAATGAGAGCTGTCGTAAATAAGACAATCTTTCTAATATATAATCTGAAGTAACAGATATTACTACCTATATTGCAGGAAAATTACATTATCCGACAGCTCTGCTAAGTTATAAAAAGAATCCTATAGATCGAATGAATCTTCTGTAATTAGTAGTTGCTAAAGCTATTAAGTTATATTTTCGGTTTTTTTAACCTATTCAATAAGTTCTTGTATCCCTGCTTTTATATGGAATTTTAATACAACTTTAATGAATCTTCCGCATCCACCCACATCTGTATATTTCCCTCAAGATATAATCTTGCATATTCAAGCGGTTCATCTATTGCCAAAGCATTTAAGGCACATTCAGAGCAGGGAGTAGTTTTCAAGCCTTCTTCCGCTTTATTGCAGTCTATCCGTAAAAAGTAGCCTGCATAGGTGTATACATCAATACTGTTATGGTGGATATTATATGTTGCGTAAATCATATTCATTTTTTATCTATCTTCTTTTCATTTTTTTGAAAGCATTTCAATCAGTTCACAATCCCTGTATATTTTATGCTATAATGTTTTATGTGATTTTGTTTCCCTTATTTTTTCCCTTGTCAGGGTTCGTAATACCCTATGGAAAGATATAACACAAGGGAAACTTTAAGGGAAAGCTCACCTGCAATAAACTTATTGTTTTCAAGGGTTAGCGGATATTTAAATAAAAAATATAACAGCTAATATTTCCCTTAAAAATCATCAAATCACAATCGGAATTTTCACCTGACAACTTTTCGCAAACCAGGAAATGTAATTATTTAAAATTGCTTCTACAATAGACTTCAACAGGAGGAAAAAAGCATGGAGTGGATAGTAGCAATGCAACGGGCAATTACTTATATGGAAGAGCATATTATGGAGGAAATCAACTATGAAGATGTAGCGAAGCAGGTGCACACTTCAAGTTATGAGTTTCATAGGGCATTTAGTTTTCTTACAGGGATGACTGCTAATGCCTATATTCGCAACCGCAGGCTGTCATTAGCTGGGAGAGAAATTGTAGAAACGAATGCAAAAATAACCGACATTGCTCTAAAGTATGGTTATGAAACACCAGAGAGTTTTACAAAGGCATTTACAAGATTTCATGGAATCGCACCTAAATTTGCGAGAGAAAAATCTGCGAAGCTCTTACTTTTCAATCCACTTGTTATTAAAATAATTGTGGAAGGTGGTAAAAGTATGGATTACAGAATCGTACAAACAGAGGAACAGAAATTTATTGCATTAGTAAGAAGTTTTAGAAATGAAATCATTAATGATGAGGAAAATCGTGATATTCCTGATTTTTGGGGAGAGTGCCATGATAAAAATTTAGTAGAAGCGATTCGCAATCTGAGACCGGAAGGAAAGCGCGACTTGTATGGGTTATGTTCTCCTACAAAACAAGGAGAGGGTACATTTGAATATGGTATTGGTGTCTTGATAGATGGAGCTACATCAGAGTTTGATACCGCTGAAATGGAAAAAGCAGGTTATAGTATCTGGGATGTGAAACCGGGAACTTATGTTGTATTTGACTGCATTGGTGAAGATGGTGATTGCATCGGTGATACTTGGTCAAAGTTCTATAAGGAATTTTTGCCACAAATGGGATATGAATCGGAAGCAGAAACAGACTATGAAATATATTTTGAAAATGGAAGAAGTGGTCTATTCTGTGAACTATGGATTCCGGTAAGAAAGAAATAGGAAAATTTGCAATGTTAAGACACTTGAAACATCCAACTTGTCGAACGGACAGCCTATCAAAAAACTAAATAATTTGCCGCCCGCCAGCGGCACACCCAAGCAGGAAATCTGAAAGGGTATCCTGCTTGGGTGTGCCCGGAATCCGGAAGAAAGGAGGGCGCACATTTGCCATGCCCGCATTGTAAAACCACAATCATCGACAAATGCGAAGCCAACAAGCCAATCTGTTGCAAATAAAAAGGCGCTTGTCTGCGGTTTTAAATCACAAAACAAGTGCCTGTTTAAAGTTCCATATTCTGTTGTTTTTGCGTCTGGAGGGTTTCTTTCCCGGATCGGCGGTCTGTTGGTACTGCTCGGATGGCAATACTTGATTCAGTCAGTGGCGCATGTCACGGAGTATCTTTACGTCTGCCTGAACCGTTTCCAGCTCTTTCCTCTGTTTAGGCAGGGCGGTATCGGCAGTAAAGAAGCCGCCCTTATGCTGGCACAGGACTTCTCCATCCCTACGAGGACGGAAGGAACGCCGGGAAGCAACCCATCTGGCCACGTCTGCGGAGGGAAACCGAAGAACAGAAATTTAAGCGCATTGAGCGACACTGTTTCCGGGTGCTGTCCGACTATTACCATCTCCTGCGCCATTGGAAGGAAGAATACGCCCCACGACAGCCGGATGAAGCATGGAATCCCCGGTTTGTGGAAGCCCTGCAAAATATGAGCCGTCTGGAATATCTGATGGACGTGCTGCTCTCCGGGACATCCGGGAGCGGGCAGACCTTATCACAGGACACGGAAAGGAAGTGAGGAACCTTGAAAGACGAATGGCAGAGCTTGCCGCCACAGATACGGCAGAAAGTAAAGAACATGGCAGAAAGCACAGAGCCGACCCGGAGCGCCACTGAAGTCAAGACCATACTGGAAACCACCGAGAAGGGGGGATTCTGCAACAGTATCCGCAACTGTCTGACCGTGTTCCAGTGCGACCTGCTCCTTTCCGGGGCGGCTGCCTACAACCTGCTGACCGACCGCACCGACATTTTAAAGCTCATCGGCTACAAAAGACCCCCAAACAGCCCCATGACCGACATGGACATGAAATATATCCGGCTGTATCTGGAAGAAACCTACGACCTGACAAGCGAAAAGAAGATACAGGACGCCGCCGACCTAGCCGCCCATCAGAACAGCTACCACCCTGTCCGGGAGTATTTAATTTGATGGGGATTAAGAGATAAATAAGTTTTGCTTGAAACAGGGCTGTCGTGAATGACAGCCCTGTTTGTATTATGCGCACGAAATGTATTATTCTTTGTAAGTGCAGTTTTCCAGAAATTCTGTTAAGATTGCGGTTAAATCTTCTGAAAAATCTTCTTGGCATGTCAGTTCCACACAAATTGCATTATTTTCATATACACCGAAAGCAGATACCCCACGTGCATAGGGATTATTCGCTCCCGAAAAAGTGTATGTTATCATTTGGTAAGTCTGCCCGTTGTAGATGATTTCTTCCTCTGCTGAAATCTCATAATTGGATTTTCCTCTCTCAAGCCAGGAGTCTCTGTTTATCTGCGCATTTTCTGCGTTGGAAAATTCGCCCAGAAGTAGATAGAGTTGGGCATCATACAAATCTACGGTATCACCATCACTATTTTCATAAGGTTTAGCGTCTCCAATTCTCCATGATGCATAGTACAGTCCATCGCTTGCTAGTGTATCCTTATAATCGTAAAGGATAAGGCTTTTGTTTGTGTTGTTGATTTCAAGATGCGAACCGACCTTTAAAAAAGCTGTGTTTTCAATCGGTTCTTTCTCGAGTGTGCTAAATGAACAACCAGTGACTGTCAATAATAGAAAAAGAAAGCACAGTGTTAATTTAATATTTGCGTTCATAAAATATATCTCCTCTAAGCTTCCTTTTTATTTGTATTTTCAGAGGTAGTTCCTCCATAAGCATAGGTGACTGGAAGGCAGATAAGAGGAGGCTTCATTTTCATATTTTCCCGCAGAAGAAGCTCGACACACATTTCTGCCATTTCCGGCAACGGTTGTACAATGGTAGAACATACATAATCCATATCTCCAAAGAGACGGATACCATCATAGCCGATAACCTGCACATCTTCTGGAACGCGTTGGTGCAGACGTTGCAGTGTCTGTATCACTGAAAAAGCAAGGCGGTCCGTCACACAAAAGATTCCATCAAAGGACAGCTTTCCGTTCTGGATGTGATTTAATAGAAATTTTTCAAATTCCTCGTAAGGTGCGCCATCGTCGAGTATTTTCATTTCGTAATGGAGACCGCGGGAAAGACAGCCGTTTTCAAAACCGGCTTTTCGCTTGTTGGGTTCGTTAGACAAAGAGGAACCAATCCGTAGAAAAGCGACATTTTTGCAGCCGAAATCTGCCAATTTCTCGGCTGCAAGTTGTCCTCCAGCAAAATTGTCACTGGCGACACATGGAATACCTGTGCCCATAGCGCGGTCAATGGCGACAAAGGGAGTGTTTTCCTCAATAACTAGGTTTGGATTGTAGGTTAGACCGATAATGCCGTCTGCTTTGTTTTGTTGTGCCATCGTGACGTATTCCTGTTCCTGTGTGGAGTCGGAGCCGGTACAGCACAATAACATTCGGTATTTCTGTTTTAGAAGGGCGGTGTTGATGTGGTAGGCGAGCGCGGCAAAAAAAGGCTCTACAATATTGGGGATTAACACGGCGACAGTATAGGTTTTGTTTGCTTTTAACCCCTGTGCATAGCTATTGACTTGGTAATTTAGTTTTTGGATAGCGCCCTCCACACGAACTTTATAGGAGTCACCTACGGGTAGTCCGTTGACAACCTTGGATACTGTGCCAAGAGCAACGCCGGCTTCGCGGGCGACATCTTTCATTGTGGGGGCAGAAGATTCTTTTTTCATATTGAAAAGTCCCCTTTCGGATAGTATGAGATAAAGAACAGCTCAGAATTAATTTTGCAGGGGGAATGCCAAATTTGGAATAAGTTGCCAGTTCGTTTTTCTAATTATGTAATTAGGACATAAACAGATTGATTTATGAACAGTTCCCTGCTGTGTACGTGAAATAGCGTGAAAATATGTATGGTTTACAAAAAAGTAGAACACTATTTTTTCTGTTCTAAATTTGATTATAATTCATAAATAAAAAATTGTAAAGTGGTTTTAAAATAAATTTACGAAACGTTTCATGAAATTATACTTCTAAAATACATACGTTTTGCACAAAAATAACTGTATAAAATAGATAAATATGTCAAAGAGACTAAGAAATTATAAAAAAAATATTGACTTTTAATAAAAAAATGATAACGTAACTATAACAACAAATAACGTTTCATGAAATAATGCAATAATAAAACCAAAAAATTTCACGATATATTTCTGTTGATTTCACGAAATATTATATCGGCGTTGCTTGTTGACAAAAATTATGGATAGAGAATTGCTGATGAATCAGAAGTGTGGATTGTGCAGGATATGTCTTAAAATAAACAGATAGTTTGGCATAGTTAGGACCACCTAGGCGCAGAAAAGTGCGAGAAGACTTGCTGAGCAGCGAGATAGTGAAAGTAGGATACACAAGTTATTTATCAGCAGTTCCCAAAATGAAAGGAGAGAAAGTATGAGCAAAAAATCGAATACTAAGAATTCGGCTATGGCGATGTCACTTACTGTGAAACCGACAGTAATGATGGGAAAACCGCTGAAACGCCGGATACTGGACAACTGGCAGCTCTATGTAATGCTCCTAGTGCCTGTCGTGCTAACAGTAATCTATAAGTACATACCAATGTATGGTATTCAGATTGCATTCCGAGATTACAAGGCAAGCCGCGGTATGTGGGGAAGTGAGTGGGGCGGACTGGAATGGTTTGAGCGATTCTTTACGGCGCCGACGTGCGGACGTATGATTAAGAACACAGTACTGTTGAGTTTTTTCAGCCTATTGTGGAGTTTTCCAATTCCGATTATCTTGGCGTTGATGCTCAACCAGTTGCGGTTCCAACGTTTTAAGAGATTGACACAGACTGTACTCTACGCACCGCACTTTATTTCAACGATGGTTATCTGTGGTATGATTCGGATTTTCCTGAGTCCTTCCGGTGGCCTGGTCAACCTGATCGCGGGTACTTCCATTGATTTTCTGACAGAAGCTTCTGCGTTCCGCACCATTTACATTGCCTCTGGTATCTGGCAGGATGCAGGCTGGGGCGTTATCGTCTATATGGCTACGTTGGCGAATGTGGACACCTCTCTCTACGAGGCAGCAAAGGTGGACGGTGCTTCAATGTTCCAGAGGATTTTGCATATTGATATTCCAGAATTGACTTCCATTATGGTGTTGAATCTCATTATGAGTGCAGGCGGTCTTATGAATGTCGGATTTGAGAAAGTGTGGCTGTTGCAAACAGATTTGAACAAGGCGACGAGTGATGTTATTGCAGTATATGTTTACCAGCAAGGTATTGAAAACGCCAAGTACAGTTACTCGACAGCAGTGGGACTGTTCAATACAGCAGTGAACATTATTTTGTTGATTGTGGTCAACAAGATTGCCGGCAAGATTTCTGAAGACACAAGTTTTGTATAGGAGGTGTGATATGAACGCAAAAACAAAATCCAACAATACAACGGGATTTTCTGAAAAAACGAGTGACATCATTCTGGTCATCATCTGTGCAGTCGCTTTGTTTATTGTTGCTTATCCGCTGTACTATATACTGATTGCCTCTGTATCAAATCCATATGATGTGTATGCAGGGAAGACATTTCTGTTTCCAAGTCAATTTACACTGGATGGATATAAGGCGGTATTTGCGGATTCCCGTATTGTGACAGGCTACATAAACAGTATTAAGTACACAGTTATTGGTACAGTATTTTCCGTGCTGATGTTGTATTTATCAGCTTATCCGCTCAGCGTCAAGGATTTGCCAGGAAGAAAATTTATTAGTATCTTCTTTATCTTTACCATGTATTTTGGTGGCGGGCTTGTTCCAACTTATTTAGTAGTGAAGCAGACGGGATTGATGAACAGTATGTGGGCTCTTTTCCTGCCAGGCGGCGTTGGCGTCGGCAATATGATTATTATGAGAAATTTCTTTGAGAATAGTATTCCAAAGGAAATGATTGAGGCGGCAGGGATTGACGGCGCATCCAAGTGGACGACATTTTATAAAATTGTAGTGCCGCTGAGCCGCTCAATTATGGCGGTTATGGTAGTGTTCAGCATGGTAGCATACTGGAATGACTGGTTTACAGCGTTAATTTATCTGCCAGGTGAGGAGAAGGCTCCACTGCCGTTGATCTTGAGAAATATATTGATTAAAAGTTCCGCAAGTGCAAGTCAGGCGAGCACAATATCAGGTGGTTATGCAGAATTGAATAAATTGACAGAGATGATTAAATTTTCATCTATTATTGTAGCAGCGGCGCCAATGTTGGTTATTTATCCGTTTGTACAGAAGTACTTTGAAAAAGGATTTATGGCAGGTGCAGTGAAAGGTTAACAGGAGAATTAATTATAGAAAGGAAGGAAAATGTTATGAAAAAGACAGGGTTATGGAAAAAGGCGGTTTCTGGTACTCTTGCGACAGGGCTTGTGGTTTCGATGACTGCATGTGGTGGAGGAAAGACTGCAAGTACAGTAGAGCCTGGAACGGCGAGCAATGATGCTTCCCAGACAGAATTTACAATTATGGGCGGTATGAGTGCGCTGAGTAAAGGGTATGAGAACAATGAGGTTTTAAACCAGATGCAGACGGATGCCGGAGTTAAGATTGAGTGGAATTGCATGAGTGATTCCCTTGCGGAACAGGTCAATATCAAGATTGCGGGTGATGACCTTCCAGATGCATTTATGGGTGTTGGATTTAATAACTATGATTTGACCAATTACGGAGAAGACGGTGTGTTTATTGACCTCACGCCATACCTGACAGAGGAGTACATGCCGAATTTAAGTAAGATTCTTGAAGAAAACCCTAATATAAAGAGTGCTATCACAATGAATAACGGCGGTATCTATGGACTTCCTGCCGGAGAGCAGATGGGCACGGCTGGTATTGGTGCAGACAAGGATTACAGCATCTATACAATTCCTCAGTTCTCTATGATTAACAAGGCATGGTTGGATGATCTAGGGCTGGAAGTACCAACTACTTTAGATGAGCTGCACGACGCGCTAAAGGCATTCAAAGATAATGATATGAGTGCAAAATATTATGGAAATGATGCAGGAAGCACAATTCCTATGAGTACAGGTTTTGACCAGTGGTGTTGGGGACAGAATATCTTTTATGCAGGTTTTGGCTTTACCAACTGGCCGAATGATGTCTGCAATGATTTGGTTCTGCGTGATGATGGCAAAGTTGATTTTGTCTGCGCAACTGATCAATACCGGGATGCGCTTACCTATTTTCATGACTGGTATGCAGAAGGATTGATGGATATTGAAATGTTCAGTCAGTCCGATACACAGCTTATCTCAAAATGTTCACAGGGATATGTCGGCGTTGCGACATGGTGGTACATAGAGGAAGTGATGGGTGAGTATGCAAAAGATTATGTATTCCTTCCGATTCTCGACGGACCTGACGGGACGCACAACGTTACTGTACGTACTGGCGGAGGTATTAACAGCGGAAATTTAAATATTACAAAAGATTGTAAGAGTCCGGCGAACTTGTTGAAGTTCTTTGACAAGTGGTATGATCCTGAGATTGTAATGCAGCTTCAATATGGTCCAATTGACACTTATTTTACTCAGAAAGACGACAATGGAGTATGGTTGAGTATCACAGATGCTGAGGCACAGGAAAAATTTGGAAAGAGTGCAGGCGAGCTGAAAGGTGAGTATGAAGTATACGGTCCAAAGCTGATTTTAAGCGATTATTACAATACAACATTCAAGATGGAAGACCGCGCAATTGAGCGTCTGACAGACTTAAATGATTTCTGGATGCCATATGTTGACAGTGCTGTGACATATCCTGTAGACTGTGTATTTACCCAGGAAGAGCTGGATACTATCGACAGATATAAGGCAGATTTTGAAAGTACTGTTTCTGAGCAGGAAGGTCTGTGGATTAAGGAAGGCGGTCCGACAGACGAAGCGTGGGAGAGCTATCTCTCAACATTGAAAGACAACTGTGGCATGGAAAAACTGCGAGAAGTTTACCAGGCAGCATATGACCGCTATGCGGCAGCAGCGAAAACAGAATAAAAATGTAAGAAATAAAATTGCTAGAGCTGATGGTCAATTTACAGGCTGTTGGCAGAATGGAGGTTTTTAATATGATAAGTCACATTTTGCGGGAGGCACGAAAATATGAGGAGACAGTGGAAAAGCAGATAGCCAAGGAGGTACGTCCAGACTTTCATCTGTCCGCGCGTGTGGGGTGGATGAACGATCCCAATGGATTTTCGTACTATGACGGGAAATACCATATGTTTTACCAATATCACCCATATGATTGCCATTGGGGACCAATGCACTGGGGACATGCGATAAGCACAGATATGTTGCACTGGGAGCATCTTCCGGCAGCGTTGGCTCCCGATGAGCTTTGTGATATGGATGGATGCTTTTCAGGGAGTGCTGTCACCCTTCCCGATGGCAGGCAGCTACTGATGTATACTGGTGTAGTAAAAGAACGCCAGCGCGGAAGGGAAGCGCGGGAGTTGCAGACGCAGTGTCTTGCTGTGGGAGATGGCATTGACTACGAGAAGTATGAAAAAAATCCTGTGTTAGACAAAAAGGATTTGCCGGAGGGCAGCAGTAGATATGATTTTCGGGACCCCAAAATGTGGCAGAAAGAGGATGGTACATATTGTTGTGTGATTGGTAGTCGGCCAGCAGACGGAAGTGGGCAGATTTTATTGTATACGAGTCCTGATGGATTTCAGTGGAAATTTAAAAGCGTGCTGGTTTCAAACAATAATCGGTTTGGAAAAATGTGGGAGTGCCCGGATTTCTTTCAACTAGACGGCAAGTGGGTGCTGCTCACAAGTCCGCAGGATATGCTGCCGCAAAGCTTTGAGTACCACAATGGAAATGGGACACTCTGTCTAATTGGTGCGTTCGATGAAGAGATTGGTAAATTTCAAGAGGAGCATGACCAATCTATTGATTATGGTATTGATTTTTATGCACCGCAGACAGTGCTCACGCCAGATGAACGTCGTGTTATGATTGGATGGATGCAGAATTGGGACACCTGCCAGCAGCGGACGACAGATGTATTATGGTTTGGGCAGATGAGCCTGCCCCGCGAATTGTCTATTAAAAACGGCAGATTGTACCAGACGCCACTGCGCGAATTGGAGGCATTTCGTAAGAATAAAGTGGCTTATCAGAATGTTACTTTTTCAGATGTGATAGAGCTGGAAGGAATCCGTGGGCGCAGGGTTGATATTGAACTGGCAATTCGCCCTGGAGAGGAACAGAATCTATACCATAAATTTGCGCTTCGCTTTGCACAGAATGAGAAGTACCAGACTTCATTGAGTTTTCGTCCGAGAGAATCCATATTGAAAGTGGACAGAAAGCATTCTGGTTCGAGAAGGGCGATTATCCACCAGCGGCGCAGCAAGGTAAACAGTGTAAACGGGGAGTTGAAACTAAGGATTATATTAGATCGATTCAGCGTTGAGGTGTTTGTCAATGACGGAGAACAGGTTTTGAGTGCCATTTTGTATACAGGGCAATCGGCAGATGGAATCTCCTTCTTTGCGGATGGTACGGTGAATATGGATATCGTGAAATACGATTTGATTGTGTGATTGTGAAAGGAAGCGAGTGATTTGAATTTCAGGAATATCCGCAAAAAGCGGGGGATTTATTTGGCGGCTGTCATTTCTGTAATTGCTGTTCTATGTGTTGGCTGTAAGGATTCAGGCAGCAATGCAGACAGTCCGATACTTCATCTTGCCTTTGATGAAAAGGGTGGCACAATGGTTGCGGACAGTGCTGGAAAAGTACAGGATGCCGAGGTGCATTATCTCTATAGTAATGCGGCATACATGGAAAATAAAGATCCCGGATGGCGAGAGAGTGGTGTGGAGGGCGGTTCCCTGTTGTTTGATGGGTGTTCCACTTATATTGACTACAGAGTAGATGAAATCTGTGTGGGGGGAGATGCTTTTTCCATTAGCGTGTGGGTTGCACCGCGGGCTTTTGAGTGGGACGATCCCAATGCCGCTGAGAATGGAACAGAGCATTTAACTGCAATAGTCAGTCAATATGACAAAAATAAAAAACAGGGAGTGCTTCTGGGATATCAGCGCTTTGGAAGACTGTGTTTTCAAGCTGGGACAGGAGAGGATTGGCTAACACTTTGGGGTGATAATGCAAATCTAAAAAAATATCAGTGGAATTTGGTGACAGCAGTCTTTGACGGCGCCAAAGGAGAGATGAACCTGTATTTGAATAGTACGAAAATTGGTTCAAAACAAGTGCCGGCTGGAACTGCGATCAGCCCTGCAGACAGAAAAAAGTTTTTGGTAGGAAAAAATTCCGACGCGGAACAGATTGCGGCGGGAACCTACAACATGTTTTGTGGCTTGATGGACGAACTGAAAATTTATCAAGGTGTGCTGGTCGGGGAGGAAATTACTGTTGGCGAGATACCAGAAATTGCTTTTGCGGACATCTGGATGGAAAATATTCTAACACAAGATATCTATAAAACACAGTATCATGGAGGTCCTTATCAGCACTGGATGAATGAGCCGCACGCGCCATTTTATTACAATGGTATGTATCACTTGTTTTACCAGAATAATATGGTTGGAACCTATTGGCGAAATATTTGCTGGGGGCATCTGGTGAGTGAGGACATGGTGCATTGGAAACCAATTCAGGAGGCTATTACGCCGACGGAAAATTCGGTTGTTCCTGACGGGGTGTGGTCCGGCGGCGCAGCAATGGACGTAAATGGTGTTCCAATATTGTTCTTTACGGCAGGAAATGACAACTATGCAAAGGACGGATTGATTTCTAACCAGAATATTGGCGCAGCATATCCAGCAGATCTCTCAGATCCCAATCTGACAGATTGGATTATTTATGACAAGCTTGCAATACAGCAGACAGAGGGACAGGGAAGGGCTGGTGAGTTTCGCGATGCCCATATCTGGAAAGAAGGCGATAGTTGGTGTATGCTTGTGTGCACAGGGAGTATGAAGTCGGAAGGCGGAAGCGCTATTTTGTATGAAACAAAGACGCTGGAAGTGAAGCCTGATGGGACAATTGATATGGATTGGAAGTATAGAGGACTCGTCTACGAGATGGAAAATCAACCAATGACCTATGGCACAAGCTGGGAACTGCCAATTCTTATGCCGCTTACAAATGAGGCGGGAACAATAACGAAGTATATCTTTATGATTTCGCCTGCGCCCGCAGGTCTCGCCGACAATAAAGTGTACTATTTTTTGGGTGATTTTAGCGTGGAGACTGGAAAGTTTACACCAGATGAGGACTTTGATAACAATCCATCACTACTTGATTATGGATGTAATGTTTTTACTGGACCAAGTGTATTTGTGGACCCACAGAGCGGTGATGTATGTGTGTTTAGCATTATGCAGGATCAAAGGACAGGCGCGGAGGAAGGTGCTGCTGGGTGGGCACATTGTGTTGGTCTGACAAGAAAAATATGGCTGAATGATGAGGGAACCGATGTGAAAATGCGTCCCATTGATGCGCTGCACTCGCTGGAAAATACTGTGCTGGCGGAGAAAGAAGACCTTACATTGGAGCAGGCAAATGACGTTTTGGCAAATATAAAAGGTGACATGCTCTATATTCGTGTAGAGTTTTCCGCAAATGACGCAAAGGAGTTTGGTATTCAGCTCAAATCAAATGGGGACACCGATAAGACTTCTTATACATACAATGTTGAAATGGAAACCATTGCGGGCGATACACGGAACAAGGGAGGGGCGGCTTCGCTGAATCATGTTTCTGGTCCTCTTTTGCTGGAAGATGGAAAGCTTTTTGTGGAAATTTATATTGATCGCTCTCTGGTGGAAGCCTTTTTTAATGATACAAAGTCTATTTCAATGCGTTCTTACAGTGATTATGATTCGCAGGAAATACAATTGTTTTCAGATGGGGACGTTTCCATTAATCATTTATATGTAACAGATATGCAGTCGATATACAGTGAATAAAGGCTGTATAATAGGATAGGAAGCAAGGTGGCGATTCTATTTGTGTGACTGTAATGTAAATCACAGCATCAGTCTTGTGGCGATTGTATCGGCGCAGGCTGGTGCTGAATTTAAAATAGGAGGAAATATATAATGAATCGATATGATGTGGTGGCATTGGGTGAACTACTGATTGACTTTACAGAAGATGGAAGAAGCGCACAGGGAAATCCATTGTTTGAGGCAAACCCAGGCGGCGCACCTTGCAATGTGCTTGCAATGCTCTCAAAGCTTGGAGGCAAAACAGCTTTTATTGGAAAGGTTGGAAAGGACTTTTTCGGGGAACAGTTGAAGTGTGCAATCACAGAGGTTGGCATTAACGCAGACAATCTGCTTATGGACGAGGAGATTCACACGACTCTCGCGCTGGTACATACGTATCCTGACGGCGATAGGGATTTTTCTTTTTATCGAAATCCTGGCGCGGATATGATGCTACGAGAGGAAGAACTCAATAATGATTTATTGAAAAACACAAGGATATTTCATTTTGGTACGCTTTCTATGACAGATGCAGAAGTGCGGAAGGCAACGAAAAAAGCAGTTGAGATTGCAAAGGAAAATGGCGCATTGATTTCCTTTGACCCCAATCTGCGCCTGCCGCTGTGGAAGTCCTTGGAGGAAGCAAAGGAACATACAGCTTACGGGCTGTCTCAGTGTGATGTTTTAAAAATATCTGACAATGAGATTCAGTGGTTTACTGGGGAGAAAGAGTTTGATGCGGGTATTGAAAAGCTTCGCAGGGCATATCCAATTCCACTTATATTGCTTTCCCTGGGAAAGGAAGGCAGCAGGGCGTATTACAAAGAGCTTCGCATTGAGGTGAAATCCTTTTTGCAGGAAAATACGATAGAGACGACAGGAGCAGGCGATACCTTTTGCGCTTGTTGTCTGTACCATGTGTTAAAGTATGGGATTGGCGAATTTGATAAACAGAAACTTGCAGAGATGTTGACCTTTGCAAATGCGGCAGCTTCGATTGTCACAACTAGAAAAGGAGCGCTGCGCGTAATGCCTGCGAAGGAGGAGGTAGAGGCGCTAGTACACAAATCAGCGCTCAATGTCAACAGTTCTAGTATATCGTCTTAATGCGTATTCTCCGTCATGGGCTTCGCCTGGAAAATAGGAGGACATATTTCCGGCAGAAGTGATGCGTGTGACACCGCAGCGTGCAAAAAGTTCTATATATATATTGCGCTTTTCGGGAGTGCAGATGAGTCCGGCTGTCTGCAAAAAACCTTTTTTCCGGCGGAGCACAGGTACAATTTGATCTTGCGGCAATCGTTTGACAAGAACACTACACATCATGGGGGAGAGTTCTAATTCACTGTCCTGACATACTGTGAGGCGGCAGTTGTCCCCACGATATTCGTTGGTATTATTCTGTGTTCCATAAATTAATTGTTCTAAATATTTCGTATAGCGCATTAATGTCAGATATGCGCGCTCACCAATTGCTCTGCTATTATGCTTTGTTGCTGCTTTTTCAAGAATAGGAAGAAAAACTTTGCAAAATTTATGCAGGTCTGTTTCGTCTTGCGTGTTGAGGAAGATAGTTTGACAAGAACTGCACAAAAGCTGTTTGGTTGTGGCAAGGTGCTCTGCAAGTGCGGAAAGTTCTGTTAATATATGGTCTAAATTTACGGCTTCTGCAATATAGCAGAAGCCCAATTTATGTCCCCATTCAATTAATTTAGCACCAGCAGGCGCAAGGGAACGAACAGCTTTTACAGCTTCTTCTCCGCCCCATACTGAGATTCCGTCCGCAAGATCCGCCATGCGCTGCATTGCGTGAATATCCGTTGAAGGCGTGTCAAAGACCATAATATAGTCTGCGAGTGCAGGTTCTAAGGCGATTAGTCGAGAGATAATTTCAAGTGATAGTCCATTGTCCGCCTGTGGAAGTTTTAATATATTAATATTGCCTGTAAGAAGTCCCTCTGCTATACTAAAGGCAGGTAATCCGTCCATATTTCCGGCTGCAATATGAAAAAGTACACCAAGTGGCATTATTTGACTGCGAATAGCAGATTGATTATTTGAGGGCGCAGTGCTGCCCAACTCTGTTTGTAGTTTCCATTCCAGATTTTCACGGGAAAGCATGGCAGCCGCCAGCAGTTTATACTGCATGGGAGCGTCTGATGGGAGCGTGGCAAGAAGCGCATCTTGTTTTCCGGCAGCAATTTCTCTGCCAAGCGCGTCGATAGCAGCAATTACAGTCTCTGCAGAAAGTGATTTTTTGGTGAATGTGTGGTTGATGTATGGTTCCATTTCAGATAAGATGCGGTCTTGTTCGGCACTATCAAAAAGATTGCCTTTATATAGAATCATTGTTTTCTCCTTTTATTATATCAGCGGCACCAGCAGCACAAGTTTTAATCTCCGTGGGTGCCACACGACCAATAATTTCAAGATATGGTGTGTGAATGTTACAACCGCACTTGCTGCCGTTGTGCAGAACACCGAGATCGTCTGTCATGACAGAGAGGATAGGCGTGGCGTTTATCATGGGTGTAATGAGGTTTACAAGTCCGACAGTTCCTTCTGGCACTGGTTTTAAGGTATTGACATCACGAATTATTACACGACTGTACACTGGGACATGAAAATGATGATTTGGGCAGTCACAGTAAAGTATTGGGTGTTCTACTGCGCCAAAAAATTCCACAATATCTTGGTCACTTATGCCAAAAACTTTTTCTGCCAAGTTGTAAAAGGTTGCCTTGTCAGCTTGTTCTGCATAGAATTGTTTCCAGCCACCGCCCAGCATAATTTTAGAACCTTTTTTTAGAGAAATATAAATGCCTTGTTCGTCCATCATTTTCATTAGAAAAAAAGTATAGGATGGAAAGCCCATAAAGCGCACAGGGAACATAGAATTGGATAGTTTTTTTAGTGTGGAGAGGATTCCGTTAAAATCTGGCGTATAGGCGCCGTTTTTGTATTTTAAGATATATTTACGGCTGATGGCAGGTGCAAATAGAGTCGCTCCAAATGCAGTCTTGGTGACGGCGGTATGATTGCTGCGGTGTGGTTTGTAACCCATAACAATGTAATGACAAGGAATAAGGGAAATCAGTTGACGTCTATGCATAATTTTGCAGGACATTTTGAGCGCGCAGAACAGACCACCAATATCAAATCCAATTTCGCTAAAGTTTCCACTTGTGCCGGAGGAAGTTGCTCGAATGAGTGCTGGTGCTGATTTCAATCGATGTCGTTTGAACAATAGAGTGGGGAGACAGGGCAAACGTGCTATGTCATCAATGGAATGAAACGAATCCGCGTCAACGCCAAGATGCGCCGCAATTGTTTGGTATTCTTGACAGTGTGTATAGTGATAAGAAAAGTTCTCTTTGACTGCATTGATAAAGATAGTATCGGATTGTGTATCATAAGGATTTTTGACAGAAAAAAGACTGCGGTGATATTTTTTCATAATAACGGCTCTCCTTTTCTTTTGATTATAGCGCAGACTGCGTGATGTGACAAGAATTGTTTCGATAAGATTCAAAAACGAAAGAAATTCGTAAGAATTTGTCAATAGTTTTGAAGAAATAGGCTGTTACAATTATATTAGAGCGTGTGGGAAAGAACTTTTGAGAAGCACGCAAGAAAAAGGAGGCAATGAAGATGTCAAACGCAAATATAGTGCAAACAAATCAATTAACAAAAATTATTGACAGCAAAGAACTTGTAAAAGATGTCAATATTCATGTGAAGAAGGGTGAGATATATGGGTTTCTTGGACCGAATGGCGCGGGCAAGACAACGGTGATGAAGATGCTCACGAATCTCTGGAAGCCGACTTATGGGACGATTGAGTTATTTGGAGAAATACTTACACCAACCTCTTATGAAGTGCTGAAAAGAATGGCAAGTATTATTGAATTTCCATGTTTTTATGAGCATATGAGCGGTAGGGAGAACTTGAACTTGCACTGTGAATATATGGGGTATTATACACCCGGCAGTGTAGATAATGCTCTTAAAATGCTGGGACTATTGGATGCTAGTAAGCAACAGGTGAAAAAATATTCCTTGGGAATGAAACAGCGTCTCGGAATTGCCCGCGCAATTTTGTGCAGACCAGAACTTCTAGTGCTTGATGAGCCAACAAACGGTCTTGACCCTGCTGGAATGAAACAGTTGCGAGATTTGTTTAAGATGTTGTGTTTAGAATATGGAATAACAATAATTATTTCTAGTCATATCCTCTCGGAAGTGGAGAGTATCGCTGATACAATTGGCATTATTGCGCACGGCAGAATGATGCGAGAGATTTCTATGCAAGAAATTTCCGAGATAAATACCGCATATATAGAACTTACTGTGACAAATACAAAGGCGGCGGCTTATGTGCTGGCCGACAAGTTGGAATTGAAGAATTTCAAGGTGGTTGACGCACATCATATCCGTATTTATGAAGACTGGATTCAAACAAGTGAGCTGTCAAAAGTGTTGGCTCTAAATGATGTGGCAATTGAGTTTATTGGCAGAAAATCAGAAAGTTTGGAGGATTATTTCCTGAAAATTACAGAGGAAGGTGACAGATTATGATAAAGCTGATTCGATTGGAGTGGAAGAAAAATAACATATTAAAATATATCCGAAATGCGGGGATTACAACAGCTATTCTTTTATTATTTATGATTATGATGGCGTGGGAGCTTGAGACAGAAGAGACAATAGAGATGTATGGAAAAGGAATGCTAGATAGTTCCGTGGGATTGTTTGTCCATATGTCCTACATTATTTTTACGGGGGTGATGATTGCGGCGTTCATTGTTGGAGCTTATGAAAAAAAGACAATGAACCTTATGTTTTCCTATCCAATCAAGCGCAGTAAGATTATTTTGGCGAAAATTTGTGCAGTGTGGATCTTTAATTTTCTGGCGATGGTGGGCAGTAAACTTGTGATTTATTTTGGTTTGATTTTGACAAAATCTTTCACAGGAATAATAGCGGAAAGTATTCCGATTAGGGAGTTGTCATTTTGGTTGGATATCGTTCTTGGATCAGCAGCGATGGTGAGTATCAGTTTTATCGCGCTTCCAATTGGCTTGAAAATGAAGTCGTCCAAGACAGTAATTGTTGCGTCAGTGATTATTGTGTGTTTTACACAGGGCAATATTGGATCGGCGACATTGGCGAATAATATACCATTCTATGCGATTTTGCTTGTTGCAGCCGTAGTTTCGATTTATCTGTCTGTCTATAATATAGAGACAAAAGATTTACTATAATGGTATTGTAAAAAGTTTAGCGGGGAGATAAATCTTCTCTACTCAATTTCTTGAAAGTTCTTTCTCTGTTTTTAAATCTGGTGAAAAGATAGGAATTGTGATAAGATAATAAGAAACAGAATGAAACAATAAATATAGGCTGTAGATGCAATAGAGGAAGGAAAATAAAATAATGAAAGTTTTACTGGTAGAGGATGACACAGAAATTAGTGAGATGCTAAAAAACTTTTTAATGACAGAAAATTTTGAGGTGGTAACTGCCTATGACGGGGAAAGTGCCTGTGAAAAGTTTTTTGCAGATACATACAGCATTGTGTTGTTGGATTTGATGATTCCTAAAATCAGTGGAATGGAGGTTATGAAAACAATCAGGGCATCTAGCACAGTGCCAATCATAATTCTCTCTGCAAAAGATACAGATTCGGACAAGACGCTTGGGCTTGGACTTGGGGCAGATGATTATGTCGCCAAGCCATTTTCTGTCACAGAAGTGCTTGCCAGAATCAAAGCAAATATTAGAAGAACTACACAATATACGGCGCCTGCTGTTGTGGAGAATGATATTATCACAAAAGGGGAGCTGGAGCTCAACACAAGCGATTATTCGGTTATGAAAAATGGGGAGAAAATCGAGTTGACCGTCAAGGAATTTGAAATTTTAAAGCTTTTAATGAAAAATCCAAAAAAAGTCTATACAAAGGAGCAAATGTATTCGCAGATATGGAATGACGCTTATCTGGGTGATGAGAATGCAGTTAATGTTCATATTAGTAGACTGCGCAATAAAATTGAGGACAATCCCCGCGATCCAAAATATGTCGTAACAGTATGGGGAATTGGATATAAATTGGGAGAGGGGAAATGAACAGAGGAACACAGGCAAAGTTGAGAGAAATCACCAACAAGTTATCTGATATTTTAGAACAGGACACAGATGAGCAAGTGATGGTTTTTACGGATAACAAGACGCTGATGGATTTGTGTGGACAAATTAATTTGCTGTTGCTAGACAGGCAGAAGATAAAAGCGGATTTCCGAAAGCAGGAAATTGCTTCCAAGAAAATGCTTTCAAATATTTCACATGATATCAAGACACCACTCACTGTCATTTTGGGGTATCTGGAAATTATGCGACTGAGTAATTATGAGGACAAAACGCTGCAAAAAGTGGAGTCAAAGGCAAAACAGGTTATGGATTTGACTGACCAATTTTTTACACTGGCAAAGTTGGAAGCCGGAGACAAAAATATTGAGATGGTAAAAATTAACATCTGTGAATTGTGCAGGGAAAATGTGCTTGGTTATTACGAATTGTTGATGCAAAAGAATTTTGTAGTGGATATTGTGATTCCAGAGCAGACAATTTTTGTGCAGGGTGACAGGGAGTCTATTGACCGAATCCTGTGCAATCTGCTGACAAATGCTATACGATATGGCAGTGATGGCAAGTATATTGGGCTTTTTTTGCGGGAAGAGAAGGATTTTGTCTATATTGATGTGATTGACAAGGGAAAAGGGATAGAAAAACAGTTTGCTGCCAGCGTGTTTGAACGGCTTTATACAATGGAGGATTCCCGCAATCGCAGCATACAAGGAAATGGTCTGGGACTTACGATTGCCAGAAACCTTGCTAGACAGATGGGCGGCGATATTTTACTGCAAAGTGAGCCGGAAGTGCAGACGGTATTCACTGTAAAATTACGGAAGTATCTGGACTGTTATAAGGAATCAGATTTTTAGCGAATATAGAGATACTGAGAGGTATCAGGAAAGATTATGTGTAATATAAATGAATTTTTTTGATAGATATCAAATAGAAAATGACAAAAGATTGTTGACATTGAATCAACATCAAAAAAGAATTTTGGCGCTTATGTGTCTGGAATGATTTTAATGAAAAGACAAGGTGGTGAAAAATGAATATTATGTTAATTGTTAATTATTGTATCAATATTCCAAGAGATGAATTTTTTCATGCGGAAAGTGGAAAAGTAAACGAAGAGATGATGGAGCGACTGGAAACATTATTTCCTAAAGAAATTGCATTGACAAAAGAGGTTGCTGCTCAAAGAGAACATCTTATACATTGATTGAAAATAAAAATTCCTTGCGGTGTGCTTGTTGCGGAAGATGGTTGTATATGCCAGAACAGGAATATTTACCGGTAAGTCTTGAATACTGTCAAATGGTAGAGGGAATCCCGCTGTGTCCTAGCTGCACATAGGAGTTGGAAGCGGATATGAAAAAGGAGGCATTTGTTCAGAAGTTGAGGGAACAAATGCCGAAGTTGTGATAATAAGCATTGTCAGCACAGAGGTGTTTTTCTATGCCTAAACTATTTTATCTATTGCATTTTACAATAGAGATGTCCATTAAATTCATGAAACAGGCTTTCTTCCTTTTTGGTCATAAATATGATTAACCCGTCATTTTGAAAAGACAGTTGGAACTGTACAGTGCCAACATACGCGTCTATAATGTGTGCTTTTATAAGTAAAGTGCCATCGAATAACCATGCGCCGCTTGCAGCATATTGGAGGTTATAGATGGGGAAAGAACCTGTCTGCATCGAACCTATGCCAAATGAGATAGTATAGGGTGTATTTTTGTGCGTGAAAGACAAAGTTCCTGTATTTTCTCCAAGTAGCACACAAAAGCTTTGAAAATCAGATGACTCATTCTGAACATAAAATATTTCGCCATTTATAGAATAAAAAAATTCTGGAACACAAGCATTTTTTGTGAAAGTGTTTTTGGTAGGTATGTCTTGTGTAAACGCATTTGTCAGAGGCTTGATTGCAAGGGATGAAAGCGTCTCATTGAGCGCCTTTTCTGCTATTTTATTGTGAGGAAGCGCCTGTTTCTGTATATGAGGAAGGAGTTCTTCGTAAAGCGCATCATAAATCTGCTGGTTGCCGCCTTGGATGCTCTGTGTGTCTGCAGTTGTCACACAGATAAGCTGATAATCAGGTAAGAAAATAATAAGTTGTCCGCCCATTCCATAGCAAGTAAATCCGTTTCGTTCATTGCGCCAGAATTGCAAACCGTATCCTTGCGCTTCGCTTGGAAGTGGAGCTGTCACACAGTTTGCTGTCAGTGGGGACACTGCCATATCAATGTAGGAGGAGGACAGTAACTGTTCTCCAAGGACAAGCCCTTTGTGGACGATAAAATAACCAAATTTCATCAGGTCTATTGGGAGTGCAACCAAACCGCTGCCGCCCATTGATACCCCAAAGGGGTCTTTTATCATATAGGATTCTTTGGAAAATCCAAGTATATGCAATTTTTCTTTTAAGTAATCAAGCATATTTTGTCTGGTCAGCTTTTCTACTAGTGCACAAAGCGTATGGGCAGCAGATGTGTCATAGTGAAATACTGTTCCAGATGGATGCGTAGGCGGCGTGGTAAAAAAGCTTGCCACCCAATCCGACGACAAGTCAAGTTTGTAGGTGGTGGAAGCGTGGCATGTGCGCATCATCAACATATGTTTAATGGTCATTTGGGCAATCCATGGGTGTATATCTCCCTGGGCAGGTAGTTTTTCAGGAAAATACTTTATAATTGGGTCTTCGAGTGAAATAATACCTTCGTCAACAAGCAGACCGATTGCGATGGAAGTGAAACTCTTGCTAATGGAAAACATGCGGTGTAGGCTGTTCGCCGTCAAGGGGGCATAATAACCTTCAAAAATTAGTTTGTCACAGTGCATGAGCAGGAGGCTGTGCATGGGAATTTGTCGTTTTTGCAGTCTGTCTGTCAATCGAACGATACATTTGCTAGGAATGCCAGTTTCTTCTGGGGAGGCTTTTTCAAATGTGAGCATAATATGTTCTTCCTTCTATAGATGAAATAATTTATCAAAATTGATGTCCTTTGGCTTGTTGCAGAGTTGTTGAATTACATTTTTATTATATCAGATTTCTCCACCCTTACAAGTTATTTGTTATATTTTGTTATGGTAAAACTATAGTTATTTGTTACTTTTCATGGGTGTGAGGGGGGGAAATTAATAAGGCTTTACTCTTTTTGCAGAATTTGTTATCATTAATTCAAAGAAAAACAGGTGATTGTACGCCAAGTAATGCTGTATATTAGTATTGAAATATTTTTCAGACAAAAGAGAGCAAACTATGTCGGGACAGGGATGTTTATAGTTTGTATACTGTGATTACAGTGAAGGAGGCTGATAAGCATGGAATGGACAGAGGCAATCAGGAAGGCTGTCAGTTATATTGAAAGTCACATCACAGAGGAGATTACGATGTATGATGTGGCGGCATATGTCAATGTTTCCCCATTTTATTTTCATAAAGGATTCAGTATCCTGTGCGGGTATTCTATAACGGAATATATCAGGAACCGCAGGCTGGCACTTGCTGGGGAGGAATTGATGAGCAGCGATACCACAGTGATAGCGCTTGCCATGAAGTATGGATACGATTCCCCCGACAGCTTTGCGAAGGCATTTACCCGATTTCACGGATGTTCACCGTCGGCTGTGCGCAGAGATAAAACCATGCTTAAGGCGTTCGCACCGCTGAAATTAACAATATCATTGAAAGGTGGTTATGCAATGGATTACAGAATTACGGACAAAGAGGCGTTTACTGTTCTAGCGGCGTCAAAGACATTTGACTATGAAAATGCAAAGAAGGAGGTTCCGGCATTTTGGCAGGAGCATTATGCTTGTGGAGCAGGAAAGTATGTGTGTGGAATGTTTGGTATTAATATTGACCTGCAGATGGGGAATGAGCGATTTGAATACCTAATTGCGGATATCTACAACCCGTCTGTGGAAATTCCAAAAGAATTTGAAGTGCGCATGATTCCGGCATTCACATGGGCAGTTTTCCCATGCAAGGGCGCGCTTCCACAGGCACTTCAAGATGTCAATGAGAAAATATTTTCTGAATGGCTGCCGGCACTGCACGACTATGAGTTTGCGGCAGGGTATTGTGTTGAGATGTACGACGCACCAGACAAATATCCCAATGGAACAGCAGACGAGAACTATTATACAGAAATATGGCTTCCTGTTAAAAAGAAGGATGTATAATTCGACTCATTCCTCCGTCTTGCACTGATACAAATATCAAGCACTTTGTATACGAGGATTAAAAAAACGGTGTACTAGCGTTATCATAATCCACTGGTTTTAGATGGCTGGTTAAGGTAGCCAAAAGGAATGGTTTATGTTATACTTGCGTTGAGGGAACATAGAAATCAAAAAAGGTATTTATGAGCGTATAATATTTTTTATTTTGAAAATTATGTAACATTTATTTTGAAACACATTATTTGTAAAAATGATGTGTTTTTCCTTATAAAGGAATATTTATTATTTGTTTACTCAGATACAGGCATTTATGGATTTCATTATATTAAGGAGTTGTAGGAAAATGCCTGAAAGGAATGGACAGAAGTGTTTTGATTGCTTTACATAGATAGTTTAGTATAGATAAAGGAGGAGCATGTTATGAAAACAAGACTGCCAATGGGAATTGAAAATTTTAAAGAAATACGATAACAAAATTTTTACTATGCCGATAAGACAGGATTCATCAAAGAACTTATGGAAAATTGGGTAAAAGTTAATCTTTTTACGCGTCCAAGGCGTTTTGGGAAAACTCTGATTATGAGCATGTTAAAATGTTTTTTGAGATCGGCAGTGACAGTATCTTGTTTGATGGACTTGAGATTTTGAGTGAAAAAGAACTTTGTGAGGAGTATATGGGAAAGTTTCCAGGGATTTCTATTACATTAAAAGGAGTAGCTGGAAGAACGTTTGATGAGGCTAAAAGTATGCTTCGACGAATTATTGGCAAAGAGGCACAAAGATTTCAGCTTCTGATGGAGAGTAGTTATTTGACAGATATAGAACGTCAGCAGTATAACACACTTATCAATATAAATCAAAAAGGCGTTTTTACAATAAAAGATGAGGTTTTTTTGCTAACACTGTCCTAATTGCTAAAAAGGCATTACGGGAAAGAAGTAGTGATATTGATTGACGAGTATGATGTGCCACTTGATAAGGCGTATCAATCAGGCTATTATGATGATATGGTAGATTTAATTAGAAATTTGTTTGGGAATGCGTTTAAGACAAATGAGAACCTGTATTTTGCTGTTTTGACGGGGTGCCTTAGAATATCGAAGGAGAGCATTTTTACTGGGCTAAATAATTTTAATGTGTATACGGTCAAAGATGTCTAGTACAATGAATATTTTGGTTTTACGGATGCAGAGGTCAGACAAATGTTGGAGTATTATGGATTTATTGAAAAATATAATGTTATAAAAGGGTGGTATGATAGCTGCCGATTTGGCGCATTTGAAATTTATTGTCCTTGGAATGTAGTGAGTCATTGTCATGCGCTGAAAATGCAGTATTCTATAAGCCCACAGAATTATTGGGTAAATACCATTGGCAATGATATTATTAGGCGATTTATTAATAGGGCGAAGACAACAACCCGTGATGAGACAGAATTGTTATACGATGGATATTTGTAGAACAGATTCAAGAGTGGTTTTAGGAGGAGTCTGTAAAAGATATAGAAAAGCTGGAAAGTTTTTGCAGGGCATTTGCGGAAAATAATACTATAGCAATTGAGAAAGGTTTTAATGATTATCTCTGGAATACTATTAGCATTTGTGACACAAGTGTCAAAAAAGAAATGAAAGAGAATTTTTATCATGGGATTTTATTACGACTTCTGGCATATATGGATGGGTGGCTGGTAAAGTCAAACGCGGAATCGGGAGAGGGCTACAGTGATATTAGTATAGAAATTAGACAACGGGAAACAGGTATCATAATAGAATTGAAGTATGCAGAAAATGGTACTTTTGATGCAGGGTGTCAAGAGGCGTTAAAACAGATAAAGGATAGAAGATATGAGAATATATTAATAGATAATGGTATGAGAACAATTTACCAATATGGAATTGCGTGCTATAAAAAACGATGTAAAGTAGTGTCGGAAACGGTTGTGATAAAGAATTATATTAGCGGTCAAAAAGATTACGGGAAAGAATAAAAGAGATGAATCGGTGGATATGATGGGAGAAACAATAATTGGAGAGAAAATAGTATTATGAATAATTTTAAGAAGTATGACAAAATGAAAGGCGGTCTATATGGGTTGCTGATTGGTGATGCGTTAGGTGTTCCATATGAATTTCATTCTGCAAAGCAAATTCCGCCATATGAAAAAATTGAAATGCAGCCGCCGTTTGGATTTCAAAGGACACATTCCGGCATTAAATTAGGCACATGGTCAGATGATGGTGCGCAGGCGCTTTGTCTGTTGGATAGCCTAGTAAGTTGCGGTTCCTTTCAGTTAAAGGATTTTTCGGACAGATTGTTGGCGTGGTACTTGGAAGGAAAGTGGGCAGTGGACAACGTTGTTTTTGACGTCGGGATACAGACGAGTGAGGCATTGAATGCCTATCGGATTGGTAAAGCACCAGAGGAATGTGGCTTATTGCGTCCGAATGGCAAGGGAAATGGTGCACTTATGCGTGTGCTGCCGCTTGCGCTTTGGCACAAGGGAACTGATAAGGAGTTGGTGTTGGATGCACATGAACAGTGTCTGATTACACACGGAAATTTATGCAATCAAGTATGCTGTGCACTGTATTGCTTGGTGGCACGTTTTTTGCTGAATGGGGCAGAGTTTTCGTCAGCTCTTGTGACTGCAATTTCAATTTTGAGAGAAATTTATAAAGCGATGCCAGAATATGAACAGGAGTTTGAATGGAGTGTGCGGCCGGAAGAACCTTGGATTGGAAATGGTTCTGGATATGTGGTGGACTGTTTGCGCAGCGCATTTATGATTATGAAAGTTGCATCAAGCTATGAGGAGGCGGTGAAACGAGCAATTATACTTGGTGATGATACAGACACGACAGCATGTGTCACAGGCGGGCTTGCTGGAATTGTATTTGGATTTGATGGTATTCCACAGCGATGGTATAAGAAGCTGCGGGGAAAAAATTTATTGAATACATTTATTTCTTAAACGAATCTTAAACATTTACCTAATTGGAATTTAATAAAATACTGTTTATACTTGGGTTGTAAGGAACTGAAAACTGGGGAGAAAAGAAAATGTACAATGTACTGGTATGTGATGATGAGAAAGATATTGTGTCAGCGTTAAAAATTTATCTGACAGCAGAGGGGTATCAGGTGTATGAAGCCTATAATGGGAAGGAGGCTTTGGAAGTGCTCTCGCGGGAGGAAATACATTTGGTGCTTATGGACATCATGATGCCAGTGATGGATGGCATTACAGCTATGGTAAAGCTGCGGGAACAGAGCAATGTGCCTGTTATTATGCTGACTGCTAAAAGTGAGGATACAGATAAAATTTTGGGGCTCAATATCGGTGCGGATGACTATGTAACGAAGCCCTTTAATGCAGTGGAGCTCCAAGCGCGCGTGAAATCTCAGCTAAGACGATATATGCAGCTTGGCAGCAGAGTGATGCCAGAGGAGAGCGAGATATTGACTATTGGGGGCATTGCGTTGGATGACCGCAAAAAGGAAGTGACACTTGACGGAGAAAAAACGGCATTGACACCAACCGAGTACGATATTTTGAAATTTCTCATGGAAAATCCAGGAAAGGTTTATTCTCCAGCACAAATATATGTTGCTGTGTGGAATGACAGTCCCTTTGGCACAGAAAATACAGTGGCCGTTCACATCAGACATCTGCGGGAAAAGTTGGAGTATAATCCGGCGGAACCAAGGTATTTGAAATCAGTCTGGGGGCGGGGCTATAAGCTGGAAACAGGAAAAGGAACAGGTGATGTTTAAGGTGAAAAGGTTAAGAGAGTCTTTGCTGGTAAAATTAATTGCAAGGATACTTTGTATTGTCTCAGTGATAGGGTGCGCTTTGCTGGGATTCTGTTTTTGGATAGGAGTGTCTGAAAATTTAACAGATAAGACACGTTATGAAGTGTTGAGAAATGTTTATGAAAATATCAATGTAAGATATTCTATAGAGGCAGTAAATCATCTCTATTCTGGAAACAGCCGTCATGAAGAATATTTGAGAGAAAATTATTTTAAATATGGCATTCTAAAATCAGATAATCTTAGAGAGATTGATTTTCATGAGCGCAATTCTTATCAGGAAACAAATATGACAGATGATGAGCTGGCAGCACTGGAACCAGAACAGCTTTATTTGTGTAAAATTATAAAAGGGGCAGAGGGGAACCTATACAATATAGAGATGGGATATTATAGTAATGATATGGACAGCGATGTAGTCGATGATGATAGTACAGCGCGCTTGACTTATTATTATGCGGATAGAATCTGTTATGATTTGGCAAAAGGAATCCTATATTATCGTGCGGAAGGCAATTATTATCCAGTGCAAAACGTGTCCCTTTATTATGAAGCACAGGATAAGCAGATGGTCTATAATTATGTTTATGATTTTACAAATAAAGTTTATCAGCTAATTGATAAAAATGCGATAGAAAATATTCCATGGGTGGAAGAAGCAATAACAGAGTCAAGTGCTTCTGAAGAGGTGCAAGATACTGATCCTTTGGTGGCAGAAATTCTTGGCGAGCCAGGAAATTTCGTAAATTTTGCAGATTTGAACAATACAACATTTAGCTATCATAATTGGGGAACAATACTTTTGGATGACATCAGAAGTATCCGTGGTGATGAGCTAACAATAATTGACTCTAATCGTTTATCGGACACTCTTTTTATCAATAAGCCAGGATATTATTTGAACGAAGATTTTACGCTTGTGGTTGAGGAGGAGGTTTCGCTGGAAAGCTACTGGGTAGCGTCTATCGTTCCCAATTCGGTTCCTGTAAACATTATGAACAGTAGATATAGTCAGAAAGGGTGGATTATCCAATTTTATTTTGATATGACAGACAGAAATTTTGGGCAAAGACTTGGCTTGAGCATATTTGCAATGATACTGTCATTTGTTTTTTTACTCTATGCTGCTGGGCACCGCAGGGGAGTGGATGGAATCGTACTCACACCGTTTGACAAGATTCCAATTGATGTATTTAGTATTATTATCTTTATTGTGGAGATTATATTGGCCCTTTTGGGATTGTATTCTATAAAAGCGCTTATATTGCTAAAATATGCACTGATTTGTATTGGATTGCTGGGTGCGTTTGGAGTGATAATGGTAGCGTTTGCACTTGAGTATCTACTGAGTATATGTGTGCGTTTCAAGGCAGGTAAATGGTGGCAAAATAGTATTTGTTATCGTGTCTACAATTGGTGTCGCAGTGGTTTTGTATATCTTTTAAAAAATATGACTCTGATTCGGAAACTCATTTTTATTTTTGGAATTATTTCTTTTGTAGAGTTTTTTGTTCTGATAAGTTTTAGCAGAGATACAATCTGTGTATTATGGTTTATAGAAAAACTAATTTTTTGTGTTGTTCTATGTATACTGATGGTTCAATTACACACATTACAAAAAGCAAGCCAAAATATGGCGCAGGGAAATCTTTCGTATAAGATTGACGTTGACAAAATGTTTTGGGAGTGCAGAAAACACGGGGAAAATCTGAATCGAATTGGTGAGGGTATGTCGAGGGCAGTTGATGAGCGCATGAAAAGTGAGCGTCTTAAGACAGAACTGATCACAAATGTATCACATGATATTAAGACACCACTCACTTCAATTATTAACTATGTGGATTTGCTTTCGAAGGAGGAATTGTACAATGACAAGGCAGCAGAGTATCTTGAAGTGCTTAATAGACAGTCTTCCAAATTAAAAAAACTGATTGAAGATTTGGTGGAGGCTTCCAAAGCTTCTTCTGGGAATATGTCTGTCGATAGCCAACAGCTTGAGGCTGGCGTTTTTGTGACACAGACAGTGGGGGAATTTGAAGAAAAACTCAAGGCGGCGGGTTTGGAATTAATTGTCAGTAAGCCTGAGGAAACAGTTTATATTATGGCAGATGGCAGGCATGTCTGGCGTGTCATTGACAATTTGATGAACAATATCTGTAAATACGCACAGCCTGGATCAAGAGTGTATGTGAACTTGGATGCAACCAATATTCATGTAAGTATTACATTTCGGAATATTTCCAAATTTCCTTTGAATATCAATGGGGAGGAACTGATGGAGCGATTTGTGCGGGGAGATAAGTCCCGCAATACAGAAGGGCATGGACTTGGACTTTCTATAGCGCAGAGTTTGATGAAGCTTAACAGTGGTGATATGAAAATTATTGTGGATGGAGATTTGTTTAAAGTAATACTAGCGTTTCACAGACATTTAGTAGGATGTAATAACTCAGCACAGGACTTGGCATTTACTGCTAAATCCGTGGAATAGCATAGTAGTTGAGATGCATCTACTGGAACAGAGTGAACAGTAATTCAAAGGCTGAATTGTTACAGTAAATTGGAGGAGAGCGAATATACATTGACGTAGAAGTAATGGTTTGGTATAATAGGAATGGCCTTGGAGGAAAGGCTACCAAACGATTAAGAAGGATGTATACAATGCAAAAATTATATAGATTGAAACGAAATATTGTTATATGTCTGATTGCGGGCATGCTTTTTGGCGGCATGGGGGTTCGTTCCTATGCCGCCGAAGTTGTTGACGGCCAGACGTTGGAAAATAATACAAATGATGTGAATACGATGGTTATTGCAGGAAGCTATGGGACAATTTCAAGGAATGTACGCTGCACTGTGGAAAGGGATGGCACAGTGACTTACATTGCGGCGCTGAATAGCGAGTTGCCAGTTTCGGATGATGGAATGCTTTATTTGTTTGAGCTGGCACCTTTTGAATACGATATTCAGGAAGGTACAAAAGTGCTTGGGTGTAAAAATATACAGCAACTGGAACCGATGCCAAGTTTTCAGTTTTCAGTCAATTTTAAACAGCAGGATACTAGGTTATATTCCAAATTTGCAATGGGAATTAGAAGTGGGGGAGTCCTTCACATGGTGACGGAACCTACATATATTACGAATCCAGAGGCACTTGCATGGAATACATTAAAACGGTATCCGCGCAATAAAAAATCGACGCAGGGGGAAGAGTTTAACAATATTTTTATGGATGGTACTTTTGGTCCACAGGTTGCGTGGAAATTCAAGACGCTTCAGGTGCTGAACACAGGCGACAGCAGGGCACTGACCCATCCAATGGCTAGGAGAGAGGCAAGAAGGGCAGACTCTAAGAAAATTAGAAATCCAATGTATTATATGTTCAATGCGTCAGACGAGGAAGGTGTCAGGACACTTGCTACCATGATGGAGTATTATGTGGCAAACTCTAAGGGTGGTGAAAATTGGATCATAGGAAATGAAGTAAACACACGCTTATGGAATTATATGGCTTGGACTGATTGGGATACTTATATTAAGGAGTATGCGCAGGCATTTCGTGTCATGTACAATGCAATTATGAGCACAAATGCAAATGCGCGGGTTTTTGTCTGCATTGATCAGGTATGGAACAGGAATTTCACTCCGTCTGACAAAGAATACTATCAGTTTATGGATGGAAAGGATTTCCTACAGAAGTTTCAGGCATTGATAAATTTGGAAGGAGATATTGATTGGGGAGTGGCACAGCATCCATATACGAACCCAATGGGGTATGCTAAATTTTGGGATATGTCGGGCTGCAAAAATGGAAACGCATATGCTGCGCAGGTTGCGGCGGGAGAGATTGTAACTTTTCAAAATCTCTCTGTGTTGACTGATTTTATGCAAACGCCAGCAATGTTGGATACAAAGGGAAAAGTGAGACATATTATATTAAGTGAAATTGGTCTCTCCAACAAGCAAGGAAGTGAGACACAGGCGGCTGCGCTTTGCGCGTCCTATGCCGCAGTGATGGACAATTCATTTATTGATGAGATTATCTATCTGCCCGCATATAGTGACCCAGGAATGGATGCAAGTATGGATGCTTTTTCGCAGACTGTCTACAATGAGATGGATGGGATAAATTCTGCACAGTATCTAGGATGGGCCAAATCGTACATAGGAATTAATGATTGGTCTGAGATTATTTGGTAGCTGGGGTAATTGAAATGAAAAAAGATACAAGAAGTGGTGTTATGGATAAAGTGCGTTTTAGTTTCAGTGAGAGGGACGAAAATTTTTTGCTTTTACGGCATTACAATACATTTGCATTCACACAGGAATGGAAAGCACAGATAGAACAGGAGAATCCAGACACTATAGTTTGTCTGCATGATTTTTCTCTGTCAGAGATTGTCAGTGTATTTGAGCCGTTTCTTGATTTTGTGGCAAGTGCATTTGGAAAACTGTCAGAAGACACTATTGACAAACTTCTTGACGCATGTGATGTCTACAGCTTGCATCGCTCTGTCTTAAAGAGTTTTTTGCAAAGTGGTATGTGCGTCCGTGAAGAAAATCTTTTAATTGATGAGGTTGCATTTGAGCAGGAAAAGATTGCCACAGCCGTTGTCAATGTTATCTCGCACCTTGCAGGAGAACGACAGGTTGTTTTTCTGTTGAATGACATACAATATGCAAATGGATCGACGATGCATTTTATTCATAATTTATTGGAGGATGGGATTTGTCATAATATTATTGTTTTTGCCGCGTACAATGAGGCAAAAGTGCCATTGTCCCATATGAAACCATTGTGGGATAGGTTTTACCGCTATGTGATTGACAAGGGGCTTGTGATTGAGACAAATGCAGGCGAATTAATGGAACAGAAAAATGGTTATAATGATTTTACCTTTTCTGTGGAACGGCTTGATGATTATATTATCCAGATTAATAATCTTATTTTTTTCCTTGATTTTATGCAGGCAAACTATTATCTGGAAATTATCTATAAAATGATTACGGTTGAAGAGATTTCTATTACATGGGAATATAAGTGCCGTATTGTCAGATTGTATACGCTGATATCGATATATACACAGAATTTTTCGCAGGCGCTGCTGTTGTGTGAGAAACTAAAAGAATTGCGGGCGGAGTCCAATGATCTGGCGCTTGACCATGCATATTTTTATTTTATGTGTATGGCACATATGTATAATGGGAGACTTGAGAAGGCGGAACGCTATGCACACAAGTGTCTTGATATCGCAGAGAAGCAAGCGTCAGACTATGATATTTTTATCGCAAAGCTTTTGGGAATTATGGTAAAGATGTCTGGATGGCACAATATTTTTTTCTGTGCAAATGACATACCGATTGACCAGGAAGTGATTCGCATGGCAGAGAAATATCATTTCTGGAATCATCTGGCACATATTTATGTCTATGCTTATGACAATCATCCAGCACTGTTTGCAGATGAGGAACAGATTGAGGACAGGTTGGTGCATTTTAATAAAGGCATCGAGCTGATGCGAAAACTAGGGAATGAGTATTTTATGATGGAGGCATATCGAAATAATGTTATGATAGCTTCCACAAACGGCTATTTTAAGACCGCAAATTATTATTATGAGAAATGCCATGATCTTGTCAAAGGGAAAGATGATTATGAGGAGGCAATGATCTATAATGGCGTCGGGTATATATCTTCTGCAATGGAAAACTATGACAAGGCTTCGGAATGTTATAATGAGGCACTCAGGCGTTTTTTGCAGATGGAAAAGATTGATTATGTCGGTGAAACTTTGTATAATATGGCGATTAACTGCATTATGGCGCAGGATTATAAAAGTGCATATGAATATTTGGAATTATGCTTCCGAATCGTAAAGGAAATGAAGATGAATAGTCTTCGCGTTTGTAATATAGCAAAGCTTGTGGGGCTTTTGGCGCTGTGCAGCCACTATAATGGAAATGCGCTGAAAAGTGCCATCTATATTGAAAAGACAAGACTTTTTTTAGAGCATTTGACGGACAAGAGAAATAGAAAAACAGAGAATGCAATAATACATGATTATACAACGTGCAAGGATGACTTGTTTATCTATTATTTTATTTACGGTTTGCAGCTTGCAACACAGGAACATTATAAAACAGCTTTGAAAAACTTTGAGTTGGCAGCAGGATGCATGGAGGCATCTGCGGGGAATCAGTTTTATATTTTTGGACAATATACGATAGAGTTTGCAAAACTGTACCGATTTCTTGGACAGGAAGAGGACGCACAGCGCCAGCTTTTGGAGGCAATTGATTTCTATGGGCATCAGGGGTGTTATGGCAAGGTAGGGGAATTGAGTGCGGCGTTGGAAGGAAAACAATATACGACAGAAAAGCGAAAGCTTGACCTGCTGCCAGAATTGCGATATGCGGTTGACGAGGTGTTGCGTCACGCTTCTGTCTATAAAGAAAATCAAGAACAGCAAAAGCGCATGAACTTTTTGTCTGCGTGGCAGACAATGGTTGAGATTGGACATAAGAGCAGAAAAGAATTGATTTACCCGGCAGTGTATGCATTGATACATAATTTTAATATCGACAGGTTAATGCTTATAAAATATACAGACAATAGGGCAGAAGAGCTTTTTAATAATACTGGATATCGATATCATGAGGAACGGCGCAGTCGTATTGAGGTATTTTTTCATCGTAACAGGCTAGGATTTGCAACTTCTAAGATTAATAATAATTATACAGATTATTTGGATATTATTTCTCTGTTTGATAAAAAGGAAATATGTTCTATCATTGGTCTCCCCTTTTACTATAATAATTCTCTAAAAGCAGTTATGATAGCATATATCACAATGAAGAACAGCTGGCATTCCCCAACAAACAGGTATCTGTTAGATGAGAGTGATTCCGCAGTTTTTGAGTTTTTGATGCGGCAGCTTCTCAATTCTGTTGATATGCTTGAGGCAAACGATAAGATTCGCTGTATGAATGATAAATTAAATTATCTTGCAGTTACCGATAAGCTCACAGGTCTTTTTAATCGTGAGGGATTTTACGGAAATATTAAAAATATGTTGAAAAGCAGTCACAGTGGAAAGGTGATGCAACCAATTACAATTATGTATATCGATCTGGATAACTTTAAGTACTATAATGATACATTTGGTCATAATATTGGAGATGTCATATTGGTTGAAATGGCAGATATCTTTCAGGAGGAAGTTGGAAATGACGGTTTTGTCACCCGATTTGGCGGTGATGAGTTTTTGATTACACTATATAGTCAAGATAATCTGCGCACAGAGCAGTTGGCGAAAAATATTTACAGACAGATAGAGCTAGGGGAGGGATTTGCGCATGTGATTAGTGGTAAACTTGGAAAGGAAGTTCAGATTCCAAAAGAACATTGGATATCATGTTCTATTGGAATTAGTAGCTTGCGGGCAGTACTTTCTGAGGATGCACTTGAGAAAGTGGTGAAAGAGGCAGATAAGGTTCTTTATGATGTAAAAAAAGAGGGCAAGGGCACATACAGATTTTATGCACGAACTTCATAAGATGTCTATATGTAAAATAACAAAAAATTTCTGTAAAATATTAGTAAAGATGCAATATGAATAGTGGTTGATATTTTTATGATGATGGGTTATACTATAGTTAATCTGAAATGTGCGATAACTCTTGTCATTTTGAACCTACATCACTTTAAACGGGATTCCTACATTGTCTGATCAATGCCATGCCCCCCATTTAGGCCAGGGGAAGGCAGCGAGAAAGATTGCGGTTGCCCACCTAGCATTGGCTAGGAGTCAAAATACAGGAGCCGGCGTTTCGGGGATACACAAATGAAGCAAAGCAGCCTTAACGGGCTGCTTTTGTGGTATAATGTTGACAGAAAGCCCTGTATTGCTTGATTTTTCAGCAATACGGGGCTTTTTTGTTACTAATTCGTTATTAGTTCAATGTTCATTTTGAGTTCTTCAATATTTTTATGGGTGTAAACCCGTTCACCCGTCCCTTTCGACTTATGCCCCATGATTCTATCAATGCAGACCTTATTTGCCCCGGCAGAATCAAGGCGGCTTCTGAATGTATGGCGGCACTCATGCGGGGTATGTTGCATTTCCAACTTATCCATGATACCCGCCCAAAATTCCCTATATTGTGTTTGGTTCAGCCTTTTCCCGTTGTATTCAAACAGATACCCGCTTTTTGATTGTTCAATCCGCTTTTGAACAATCGGTTGAATTTTTGAATGGATGGGGACAAGTCGATTTTTCCCGGCAGCGGTTTTTGTTCCCCCAGTAATCGTCCCGGCTTCAAGGTCAACCGTTTCCGTTTTCAGGTCTATCATTTCCGAAATCCTGAATCCGGTGTAAAGGAAGAATAGGATTGAATCAACCCATTCCAATTTCTGGTTGTCCCATATCCGGGCAACTTCTTCATCCGTGAAAATCTCCTTGCTTATTTCCGGTATCGGTGCAGAGGTAAGCAGATCGGAACAGCACTTTGAAATTATGTCCAGTTCCATAGCGAAACGGTCAAGGTGTCCGAACAAGTTTTTGATTGCCCCTTGTGTGGAATAACCCTTCCCGTAGCCATCAATACAATCTTGCATTTGGTAAGATTTGATTTGCTTATATTTCACCTTTTCCAGCTTCACACAATGTTTGTATGCAGATTTCAGGGAACTTTGATTTGAAGTCCCCAATTTGACAGCCCGCTTTTCCAGCCACAATTTATATAGTTTCACGACTTTACAACTTTATAAATGATACCCTTGTTGCTGAATCAACTGTTTTAGGGCATTAATTATTGTATTTGATT